>Ga0067045_1002394_pt1 | contig 170368 bp, 157 predicted proteins | sample TerdegcTABiofilm_FD_59184 | JGI IMG/M metagenome (GOLD analysis project Ga0067045, IMG submission 59184) | Combined Assembly of (Gp0054472, Gp0054536) Wastewater bioreactor microbial communities from Singapore -Terephthalate degrading... | reverse complement strand
GGTGTGCCGCAGTCAACGTTTTATCTTCATCTTAAAGAGTGTGAGTTCCGGTTCAATTACCGGAATCAAAATATCTATCAGGTGGTCTTAAAACTGCTGAGAAATAACCCCCTCAGCTAGTCAAGACCCAATACCTAATCTCATCAGGGAAGTTTACCTGAATACCCTTGCCTTCGAAACATTAATCTGATATTCACTTTCGCAATAAAAGGTGCGGCGCATCTCAAAGAAACTTCTTCTTTAATTCAAATGCCGCTTCATTGATTTAATTTATGAAGAAAGATCCTATAAAACATGCGAAGGAAGTTCTGCAAATCGAGGCGGAGAGCATTCTTAAGCTCGCCGACAGAATAGATTCGCGTTTTAAAAAGGCGGTCGAGACAATCTACAGGTCCAAAGGAAGAGTCATCGTAACGGGAATCGGAAAGTCCGGCTTGATCGGACGAAAGATTGTTGCAACGCTGACAAGTACAGGCACGCCAGCCCTATTTCTTCACCCTGTCGAGGGAATGCACGGTGACTTGGGAATAGTAACAAAGGACGACGTTGTCATCGCCATATCAAACAGCGGCGAGACTCATGAACTGAATGCCCTCATCCTGAATATCAGGGAGAAGCAAGTTCCCCTCATATCCTTTACCGGAAATCCGGACTCCACCCTGGCTGAATGCAGCGACATTGTGATAGATGTCGCGGTGGAAAAGGAGGCCTGCCCGTTCGGTCTTGCTCCCACATCTAGCACAACTGCAGCCCTTGCAATGGGAGACGCGCTTGCTGTAGCACTTATCTGCAAGCGCCGATTCGATGAAAACGATTTCTATCGGTTTCATCCCGGCGGTACGCTCGGCCTTAGACTCATGGCCAAGGTCCGGGATGTTATGATAAGCCGGAATATCCCTAAAGTCCTTTCAGGGAGTCCTGCCATCGAGGCCGTCGAGGAGATCGACCGCATGAATCTGGGGTTCGTCCTCATAACGGACAGGAAGAACCACCTCCTCGGCATCCTGACGGACGGAGATGTTAGGCGTCACGTGAAAAAAGGTGTGGACTTCAGAGCGAAAAGCGTAAACGATCTCATGACTGCATCGCCAAAGACCATAGATGAAAATCTTTCACTTGCAAAGACACTCGAGGCAATGGAGAAACATGAGATCACGACATTCGTGGTGGTTAATGAAAAGAACCAGGTAAAGGGTTACGTTCATCTTCACGACATTCTAGGAAGAGGTGGAACGGTACGCATGTCAGCCTTCTCCTGATCAGCCGTCACTTCGTTCATTTATCCCAGTACCGGTCCAGTTTCTCGTATTCAGAGATCATAGTATTCTCTATCTTCAAACGCAGATCTTCGAAGTCTTCGCCTTCTATCGTCTCCGGAACATCGAACGGTTCTCCGAAACGTATCAAAATCCGGCTGAATGGTCTCGGGACCATGAATCTGTCCCAGCTGTTGAACGTCCATGCTTTTTCATAAACTACATAGGCGGGGCATACAGCGGCCCCGGCATTCCGGGCGATGGTGATAAGTCCGGGCTTGATCCTTCTCGGCGGTCCCGTGGGTCCGTCCACAATGTGAGCTCCGACGGTCTGCTTCACGACTCCTCTGCTCATCTCTCTCAGCGCGTTCCTGCCACCGCTGGAGCTCGACCCCCTCACGGGGATCCAGTCCATCCTCTCCACCACGGCGGCTATGAAATCACCGTCCCTGCTCCTGCTTATCATGACGCATGGTTTGAGCCCGTACAGACCCGGGAAATAGAATCCCCCGAAGAATCTCTGGTGCCAGCATGCGAAGAGAATGCGCCGGCCCTCTCTCAATTGTTCAATTATGTCTTTGTCGCCCTGAAAGGTAATCTTCAGGGTCTTCGCGTATAAACGAAGGATATGATAGGCAGGTGTTTTGAGTAATCTCAGGATAAGAAAGTATTTTAATTCTTTCGCGATACTCATTATCCCGCCAAGAGATACATTTAAGTTTTAATGCAAAAAAAGGGATTACCGCTCACGTCGTAACCCCTCTTTGAAATCATGGTAGGCGGTACTGGATTTGAACCAGTGACTTCTACCGTGTGAAGGTAGCACTCTCCCGCTGAGTTAACCGCCCATTGGGCTGCATCTATATCGCAACGGCACCCGGATTTCAAGAAAAAAACTGATAACTGTTATCATCCCTTTGTCTTATGCTTTCACCTGTGATAGAAAATTCGCATAAGCGAAATATCAAGGGAGTTTCTTCTTGTTTCCCATCCGCGATACTATTCAGGCGCGAAACCACGCCGTGGTAAACTGGATTCTCATCCTGACAAATGTTTTTGTTTTTATTCTCGGGCTACTTCAGGGCGATGAACTTCCACGGTTTATATTCAGTTATGGTCTTGTGCCCGCCAGATACACTTCGCCTGACTTTTCTGCCATGTTCACAACAGCGCAACAGGTGATCTCCTTTTTCTCATTTATGTTCCTACACGGCGGTTTCTTTCACCTGATCGGAAATATTTGGTTTCTTTACATTTTCGGAGATAACGTGGAAGATCGCCTTGGCCATTTCAGATATCTCCTTTTTTATCTTCTCTGCGGCTGGGCTTCAGGCCTCTTTCATCTTCTCACAAACATTCATTCCCAGCTGCCAACCATAGGCGCAAGCGGCGCAATAGCAGGGGTAATGGGCGCCTATTTCATCCTCTATCCCCGTTCGAGAATCATAACGCTTATACCAATTCTCTTCATCCCGTACTTCACAGAACTCCCCGCAGCCGTCTTCCTTGGTATTTGGCTTTTCTTTCAATTTTTAAGTGCCGCGATAACCGAATCATCTCAGGCGACTGGAATCGCCTGGTGGGCACACATTGGAGGATTCATTTCGGGCATACTCTTTTTGAAACTCTTTCTCCTATTCCCTGATTTCGCAACATGGAGCTCCTTCGGAAAGGCAACGGAAAAGAAAAGATCTCCAAAATTTCAAATTCCCGAACCGTCCCACAAATCAGACGAACTACCCGTCCACGGCATGATCACTATAACACCGCTTGAAGCCGTCAGAGGCACCGGCAAACTTATAACTATTAGAGGACGATACGGCAGCCGAGTCTTCAGGGTCTTCATCCCGCCCGGTATCCGTGACGGCGAACTCATCCGTCTTCGCGGCCTTTTCGGCCGGGAGGGCGACAGAAGGGCTGAAGATGCCTATCTGAGGGTTCATATCGCGCCTTTTGAGACACCGTGACTTCGCCTCTCAGGAACAAAAACCTTGACAATTAAGGGGCGCTATGCTAATCCCCGTGCGGTTTTGAGGGGAGGTCATTTTAAGAAATTTGAGGTGTTTTTTTAGAATAATACGTAAAGGAGAAGAAATGATGAGTGAAAAAAGCAAACGTGTTTTGAGCGCCTGCGCTCTGGCGCTCTCCTTCCTGCTCCTTGCAACGCCGCTCTTTGCAAGCGAGGCGGAACTTGCCATTCCCGTATTAACCGCGGCGCAGAACAATCTCCTCATGATTGGTTTTCTGGTCTGTTTCGCGGGTATGGCTTTCGGTTGGATGATGTACTTGAAAGTAAAAGGGCTGCCCGCTCACAAATCGATGCTCGATGTGGCGGACGTCATTTTTCAGACATGCAAAACTTATTTGATTCAGCAAGGTAAATTCCTCTTGATCCTGCTGGCTTTCATCGGTGTCTGCATTTTCTATTACTTCGGATTTCTCCAGCACATGGGTATGAAGGATGTTCTGCTCATCCTCACATGGACGGTTATCGGCATTCTCGGCTCGTACGGTGTCGCCTGGTTCGGGATCCGCATGAACACTCTGGCAAACGCCCGCATGGCCTTCGCATCTCTGGAAGGCAAGCCTATCAAACTGCTCGACATCCCTCTCACGGCCGGCATGAGCATCGGCGTTCTCCTTGTCTGTGTCGAGCTCATCATGATGCTGATAATTCTGGTATTCATGCCCCGTGATGTGGCCGGCGCAGCCTTCGTGGGTTTTGCCATCGGTGAGTCCCTCGGCGCGAGCGCCCTCCGTATCTGCGGCGGTATATTCACCAAGATCGCCGACATCGGCTCCGACCTCATGAAGATTGTCTTCACGATCAAAGAAGACGATCCGCGTAACCCCGGCGTCATCGCCGACTGCACAGGTGACAACGCCGGCGACAGCGTAGGACCGACTGCCGACGGTTTCGAAACCTACGGCGTGACGGGCGTGGCCCTTATCAGCTTTATCGTTCTCGCGGTCGGATTCGTCCCCGGCATGACTGAACAGGCAAAAATCGATTACCAGTCCACGCTGCTCGTGTGGATCTTCGTCATGAGAGTGCTCATGATTATAACCTCCATCGCTTCCTACTACATAAACAAGATCGCCACGAATGCAATGATGGGAAACAAGGAAAAGGTCAATTTCGAGGCTTCTCTTACTTCTCTTGTATGGATCACCTCAATCGTTTCCATCATCGTGACATTCATTATCAGCAAGTGGCAGATAGGCCATTACCCCGACGGACTTTGGTTCAAGCTCTCGATAATAATCAGCTGTGGAACCCTTGCCGCCGCTCTCATCCCGGAGCTGGTCAAGGTCTTTACGAGCTTCAACTCGAGGCACTGCGCCGAGGTCGTCACAGCGGCGAGAGAGGGCGGTGCCTCCTTGGATATCCTTTCCGGCTTCGTGGCAGGTAACTACGCGGCTTTCTGGATAGGACTTTCCATCTTCGGCCTCATGACGATTGCCTATGTCACGAGCACCTTCGGTCTTGACAAGTTCATGATCTATCCTTCCGTCTTCGCCTTCGGTCTCGTCGCATTCGGTATGCTCGGCATGGGACCTGTGACAATCGCCGTCGACAGCTATGGTCCTGTTACAGACAACGCGCAGTCAATCTATGAACTATCCTTAATTGAGGCCATTCCCAATGTCGAATCCGAGATTGAAAAGGATTTCGGGTTCAAACCGAGGATGGATGTCGCGAAACATTATCTCGAAGAAAACGACAGCTGCGGTAACACTTTCAAGGCCACTGCAAAGCCTGTTCTCATCGGCACCGCCGTGGTCGGTGCTACAACGATGATTTTCTCCCTGATCCTGCTCCTCAAAAAGGCGCTTGGCATTCAGCCGGAGATGATTCTGAACCTGCTCAATCCCTATACATTGCTTGGTTATCTCTGCGGCGGCGCCGTTATTTACTGGTTCACCGGCGCATCCACCCAGGCGGTTGTTACGGGTGCCTATCGTGCAGTTCAGTATATCAAGAAAAACATCAAACTTGACGACAGCGCGAGTCTCAGCGCATCCACTGAGAGCTCCAAAGAAGTCGTACGTATCTGCACGGTCTATGCACAGAAAGGAATGTTCAACATCTTCATCGCGATTTTCTGTTTCGCCCTCGCATTCGCTTTCCTTTCTGCCCCGGTTGCCGGTCCCGATTCCACATCATTCTTCATCAGCTATCTGATCTCCATCGCAGTCTTCGGTCTTTACCAGGCCCTGTTCATGGCCGACGCGGGAGGCTGCTGGGACAATGCGAAGAAGGTGGTAGAAGTGGATCTCAAGGAAAAGGGAACCCCTCTCCATGCCGCAGCGGTCATCGGCGACACCGTAGGCGATCCCTTCAAGGACACGTCTTCAGTGGCCCTGAACCCGATCATCAAATTCACCACCCTGTTCGGGCTGCTCGCCATGGAGATCGCCATCGCTCCCGACATGAAGGGATCTGCCCTCTATGTCGGAGCTATTTTCCTTCTGGCCGCGCTGGTATTCGTTTACAGGTCTTTCTACGCCATGAGAATACCTGTAGAAGAATAGGCTGGGGCTGGATTTAATTTTCACTAAATTTTGAAGAGGGGCCTAGCTTGGCCCCTCTTTTTTTAGCGGAGGGAACGTATCTGATTTCCATTGCTGACCGTCCGGAATCATGGAAGACCGTGGCCGTTGTTTTCGGTATGACAATTGCTGATATTCTCAAAGGCCGGCTTGAAACCGAGGGAATTCCGGTAAGGATGAGATATGAGTCTGCGGGAAGAGTCTATGCGATTACTCTTGATGGATTAGGCGAAGTCGAACTTCTCGTACCTTCTTTCCTTCTTGAAAGGGCCCGGAAGGTTCTCGCCGATTCTTTTGGCGACGATGAAATACCATGGAAAGAACCGCTTTCGGAATAGCTACGGGAATGAAAATGCATGCCCCTCACCGCACCGCGCGCCTCCGTTCTTCTCGCATTGACGCTTAATTTTATGTGCTCCCTAACCGGGTCCTGTAGGGTGCGGTATCTATACGCGACCGAAAATGCAATTCCGAGAAAAGCACCGAACGGATTTTTAATCGTGGGAATTTTTTCTTCCAGACCAGTTGCCAATGAATAGAAAGGTGGTGGAATAAAAATGACGCTGCCCCAATCGATGCGAACATTTCCGAGATGAGATTTAATCATCTCGATAAGTTCATGAACGGCATAAAATCGGGCTTCACTATAAACTGATTTTTTTATGCAGCTTCTCATTTTCCTGTATCCGCCGAGAATTGAATATTTATTCAGCACCCCCAGAAAAACCCTGTTTCTCGATACCCGTATCATCTCCCCAAGAGCCGCCTCGGGGTTCGCGCAGAATTCGAGCGATGTTATCATCGTGACCGCGTCGAACTCGTTGTCCGAATAAGGAAGGTCCTCCGCGAATCCAGCCCTCAGCTCCGCCTTTCCCCCGAGTTTGAATCTGGCGATGTCGAGCATGTGCGCTGACGGTTCAATCCCGCTTACGTGACATCCGATTTCATGGAAAAAGAGGAGATGATGGCCTGTACCGCAACCTACATCGAGTATTCTTTCCCCGGGTTTCGGTAAAAGAAGATCGCTTATAAGCTTTTTCTCTCGGGCATCCACATACCTACCGAAAGGCGTATCGAGCCACCGGTCGTAATTTCCCGCTATTTCCTCGCTGAAAACCTTCAATGCCCTGCTCCCGTCATCCTCCGATTGCAGACATTTCACGGTTGCACTTTCTGGGACTTCTCCCTTTGGCAGTCTCCTTTTGCCCCCTCGGCTTTTCTCTTATCGCACCCCGGATCATTTCGGTCAGTTCATCGTCGCTGCATCCATTCCTTATGGCGCTTTTTAGATCAACTTCATGATCAGAAAAGAGGCAGGCCCTGATCCCTCCGCCTGCCGTCAGACGCAGCCGATTGCACTCATCGCAGAGATGCTGACTTCCGGCACCGATCAGTCCTATCTGCCCCACAGCACCCTTGATTCTGAATAGCCTTGCCGGACCGTCAAAGCGTGATGATTTTCCTTTTATGGGTTCAATTGAAAATTCTTTATTGAGCTCCTCGAGAATAAATTCGTTGGACAAATATTTTCCATCATGATCGCCCTTTGTTTCACCGAATGGCATGAGCTCAATAAACCTCACCTGATATGGACGGTTGATTGTATGGCCGGCGAATCTCAGTATCTCATCATCATTGAATCCCTTGATTGCGACTACATTTATCTTTATAGGCGAAAATCCCGTCCTGAAAGCCTCTCTTATACCATTGAGAACCTTTTCCAGTGATCCTCCGCCGGTAACGTAATTGTACTTTTCAGGATTCAAAGAATCGAGGCTGATGTTTATCCGTCTTATGCCTGTCCTGTAGATGCCCTCCGCCATTGATTCAAGCATTATCCCGTTTGTTGTCAGCGAGACGTCCTGCAACCCTTCCACCATATTGAGTTCGCGAAGGAAATCAAGAATTCCCCGGCGGATCAGCGGCTCGCCTCCAGTAACCCTGACCTTTCTTATTCCTAATTTAATAGCGGCCCTGACGATGCGTAAAATTTCCTCATATCTTAGAATATCGTCATGCCCGATCAGAGAGACTCCCTCTTTAGGCATGCAATAGATGCACCTCAAATTGCATCTGTCCGTGACTGATACCCTCAGATAATTAATATCACGATTGTAAGAATCAAACACGACTCACCCTGTTCGCCCAGGTTTTTATATCAATGACAGATGTTAAAAATACTTTATCATCTTTTTCTTCTCAAGATGATCGACTATTTTTTTCACATCCTGCGACATGCCGCGTCTGCATATCAACAGTGAATCCGGTGTGTCCACGATGATCAGGTCTTTTACTCCAAGAAGAGCGACGAGCCTATCAGGTGAATAAACATAGGATTTTTCCGCATCGATTGAAACTGCGTTACCGATTATAACATTTTCATTATCGTCCCCCGGCAGTAAATCCAGGAGTGCGTCCCAGCTTCCAACATCGCTCCACCCGAAACTACCTTCCACAAGGAAAACATCCCTGCTTTTTTCCATTACACCGTAATCGATGGAAACTGGTTCGATGGATCGGTAGACTTTCCTGATCACGCTCTTTTCTCCACGTGAACCAAGAGCTTTTTTAATCTCGAGAAGTCCTCTGTGAAGTTCAGGAAGATTAGACTGGATGGCGTCCAGTATGACTGATGCTTTCCATGCGAATATGCCGCTGTTCCAGAGAAAACGGTTGCTTCGTACGAATTCCTTCGCTTTTCGCAGATCAGGTTTTTCTCTGAATGACCTCGCTCGATAGACTTTAACACCCTTCTTGAGACCGGAAGGCTCCCCCTTTTCCACGTAGCCATAACCGGTTTCAGGTCCCCTCGGTTTCACACCCACCGCGACAAGACCGCCTATTTCAGCTGTCCTCGCAGCAGCATCGATCGCGGATAAAAAGGACTCACGGTCGGCTATGTAATGATCGGCGGGAAGAACAATCATTGTTCCGGTGGGATCTTTTCTCAATAAATTAATAGCCGCAAGACCTATGCAGGGAGCTGTGTTACGTCCCTCCGGTTCAATCAGCACATTTTCACCTGGAATCTCAGGAAGTTGGCGTCGCACGTCCCGCACATGACCCTGTCCTGTTACCACAATGATATTTTCAACCGGCACAAGCGGTCTGATCCGCTCAAATGTTTCTCTCAGAAGACTCTTTGATCCGAATACTTCCAGAAGATGCTTGGGCCTTTTCTCTGTGCTCCTGGGCCAGAATCTTGTCCCCCTGCCGCCAGCCATAATGACGGCATACATCGCTTTACCTGACATTCTCGTCTCCGCCGTTTTTATCTCTCGAATTGAAAAAGTAAAATACTCACAATTTAAATTAAATTCAATGTTTTTGTCTGTCCGTACGCACATCCAATCCTTTTTGTTTGACTTTCCGGGGCACTTTTACCTATATATAGCGCCATCCCGACCAATAATGCCTGAAACGGATTCGAGACAGGCAACTATGAACCTGCATTCCGCAGATTAAATTTTGATGTTGTTCGGGATTAAATTTTTTCCTCGAATGTCCGCCTACGGGAGGAACCGCTTGGACACGGACAAAATAGCAATCATAGGACCTGGCAGACTCGGGACGTCCCTTGCCTATAAATTCGGCAACAACAATAAAAGGGTCACCCTTTACTATCACGACCTAAATATCTGCCGGGAGATTAACAGCAATCATCTTAACCCTAAGCATCTTACGAACGATCTCGCAAGACTGCTGGGCGGAATGGATCGTGTTCCGAGGCTTTCCGAAAATGTTTATGCGACAAACGACCTCGAGTGGGTGGTGAAGGAACATGACTTTCTCATTCTTGCCATGACCATTACCGGTCTCCCTGAATTGCTCAACTACCTCAAGCCTCTCATTTCGAGGAAAAAAGGAACAACCTGTCTTATCTCTCCAATAAAGGGCCTTGCCTCTGACGAAAAGTCAAGAGAGCTTATCACCCCGTCGCAGATGATCAACATTTACCTCTACAACCTTCGCCACAAATATGAGGTCGTATGCATCGGCGGTCCTTTCTTCGACACGGACATTGCCCTGGGTCATCCTGTCTGCCTGACAATTGCAGGTAAGAAGCGAATAGCGAGAATCGTGCAGACCCGCCTTATGAAGTTCAATCGTAGGGAGCTTTCGAGTTATTACAACTACGACATCATAGGTGTCGAGGCCTGCGGGGCGCTCAAAAACATCGTGGCCAACCTGAAGGGCGTCACAGACTGCCTCGACCTCGGCTCCTCTCTGCCAGGCACCCTTTTTGCGAGATCCGGCGTCGAAATACGGTCATTATCAATGATTCTCGGCGGCGGTTTCCAGGCCTTTCACAGCCAGGCCGGTGTCGGTGATCTCTATGTGACCGTATCCTCTGAAGCGAGTAAGAACTATCGGTATGGAAAGCTGTTCTTTGAAGGATACACTGGTAATCCCATCGAGACGAATATCCGCGTCCTTGAGCAGATTGACGGCACGCCCGAGGGCCCGAACAGCATAAGGAGCGTCAATCGATTCCTCGAAAAGAAAAATATGTACAGTCCGCTTTTCAGCAGCGCATACAAAATCTTCAACGAAGGCGGTTCTCAGGATGAGATAAGAGAAATCATCATTCAGGCCTGTCAGTTCGACCGCCGCTCAAACGAATTCATCGGCACTCTTTCTCGAATTTTCTACCGGCTTATGCCTAACCTATGGTATCGAAGAGACAAGGGAATTTTCTCTCGCTGGTAAACATTTCATTCATGAGAGCGGCGAAATTAAAAGTGCCGGTTCAAGCTCCTTGTTGGCCTTCACAAGATTATCCTCGGATGCGTAAGCGCAAACAGCCGAGCGTGTGACCGCTTCGGCCAGACATGCTTTTGCTGCCTCCTTTACCGATTGAACGTCAACTTTGAATACCCGCTCGCGAAATACCATTCTCTCCTCATCGGTCAGTCCGGCGAACTCGCGTGTAAGCACGGCACTGCCTTTCATTTCGGGATCCATCGGCCTGTCCAGTGAGCCTATCGTTCCGATGACGGCCTTCTCAAGATCATCCTCCGAATCAAACTCCTCGAGGACATATTCGAGAGCATGCTCATAAATCCTCAACGTTTCTGCAAGATGGGGGTCCCGATAGGAAAGAAAGGAAAGATATCCATTCAACGTGTCATAGATGGACATCCCGCCGTAGGCGCCGCCCTGAACACGTATCCTCCTGTAAAGGTAGCCGCCCGACAGTAGTTTCGAAAGCACCATGAGTGGCGCTGCATGAGGTGATGAATGTGGAACGGCGGGAAAGACCTGCGCAACATAACAGACCTGTGCAGGAATTATGACTCCGGTTCTCGATGGCTTCAGTAGCGGAACATCATCTCTGCCTGTCATTTCTGGTCCTGCAGGAAGACGATTGACAAGATTGTCGACACAATCACTCAAAATACTTAGCCCGGTCTCCTCGGCCGTCAGGCATACAGTCAGGTTCCTCCTGTTGAACACGTTATTTCGAAGATGCTGAATTGTCTCCCTGATCCGTTGTTTTTCTTTATTAAAGCGATCCAGTACTTCGCTGAGCAGAATAAGCTGTGTTCTGCCGTGCCATTGCTCCTCGCGCCGCGCATGTAGAAAAATACCGGATGCCGCTGTTCGTCCCGCAAAGATATGACCCGAGGGTATGACTGAAGATTGAAGACTGTTTTTCTTTTCGATAAAGATATCCCTCATGCGCGTCTCATCGCTAAGGTCTCCTTCGCAAAGCATGTCTTCGACGATCCGTACAGCATCCGGAATGTTCCTGTAAAGGGTGCGCAATGTGATTATAAATCTCTGCCAGCTCGTACCTCCGTCTATGCTCTGTCCTGATTTAAGCCTGCAATCTATTCCGCCTGTCTTAAGATCAATTCTCTTGGCCATTTCTTCATAGCTCATACCTGCGGCACCCATTCCTGTTGTAGCTTTCCCAAGGATACTCAGGTACGGCTGAAGCTCATCGGGGACACGACATACATCGAAGGCAAGGTGCAGATATGCGATCCCGTTCGTAAACATATTCTGTAAGAGTACCGCAACGCCTGAAAGATTTTTCTTCTCAGTCGGTATTTTATCGATCTCACGCGGCAGGTCATCAAGCTTTAACACGGGCAGTTTAGACCTTACCTCCGGCGGATCGGGTTCATCCTGATACTTTCTCAGTTCCAGCGCCTCTTTGTGAATTTCCTTCCTCTCCGACGCTGAAAGACCCGCTTCGGCCTGCGCAATCAAATTACTGAAAATCTCTTCTCTCTCATCCAGAAAGGTGCGGCTCGGTTCCATGATGGAAAGCACACGATGGGGGTTATCGACAAACCATTCTTTTATGATCTTCTGATAAATCTTCCTGTCGGACTTCCATGCCATTCTGATTCTCTCCAGAATTCCCGGAAGACGCAGTCCTATCATAGGATCCCCTTCATAAAGCCAGGTGCGGAATATCCTCGACATGAGAGTTATACCGTAGGGGAATCTCTTTCGTGCGATTTCCCTGAGTTCGAACTCAACCTGATGCATGGCTCCTTCGATGATATCTTCCACCATCCCTTTCTCAGCAATCTCTTCCAGCGTGGACAAAACCAGGGCTTCGATTTTTTCAGCCTTTTCAGGATCAGTTCCACGAAGACCCGCCACAAAGGCAATCTGTCTGAGATCGCTCTCAATTCCGGATGCGGAGGATAGATCCTCCCCCAGTCCTGAATCGATGAGAGCCTTTCTCAGCGGACCGGCGGCGCTACCGAGAAGAGCCCGAGCTGTTATTTTTATTTTCAGTACAGTTTCGGGGTCAAGCTGATCCGCCATCATCCAGGCGACATTCACCGTGCTTCTTCCCGCCGTTGACTCATCCTTTCCTATGGGGAAGAACCCATGAGTCCTTATAGGTTTCTCGAGTTTTGGCTGTATTTCAATGTGCGAATCAACGGACGTAAATACAAATCCCTGCAGCATCTCTTCGAGAAATGCGAGATGATCCACCGGATGAATATCTCCGTATATTAAAAAGCGTGCATTTGAGGGTGAGTATAATGTCCTGTGAAATTCAAGAAGTTTTTCATAGGTGAGAAAAGGAATCACCTCGGGATTTCCACCGGAATCAAATGCATAGGTTGTATCGGGGTAGAGAGCTTCCTGGATGGCTTTCCACATAAGGGAATCGGGAGAAGAATATGCTCCCTTCATCTCATTGAAAACAATGCCGGATATGACCAGAGGACTCTTTACATCATCGAGGTTACGAAAAGTCAGATGATGACCTTCCTGATAAAAGGTCTCCCTTCTCAGTTTCGGCCTCAACACCAGATCTGTGTATACCCTGGCAAGATTGAAAAAATCCTTTGGAACTCTGCTTGCAACAGGATACAGGGTCTTGTCGGGATAGGTAAAAGCGTTAATGAAAGTCTGAAGCGTCCCTCTGGCCAATTCATTGAAGGCATCCTTGACAGGGTACTTTTCCGATCCTGCGAGAACTGCGTGTTCAAGAATGTGCGCAACACCCGTGGAATCCTTCGGCGGCGTCCGGAAACCGACCGCATAAACATTTTCACTGTCCCCGCAGTGAAGAAGCAGAATCTTCGCCCGTGTCACCTCGTGCTCAATCTCATAAGCCGTCATCCTCATTTCCTCTATCTGCTCAACCCTGAGGATACAAAATCCGAATTTTCTTTCCCCTGCCGATAAGACCGGCTCCGGGCACGCGGCACTTTGCATATTATTAAAAACCTCCTAAATATTTCCTTCATTTCATCGCCGTTATCTGGTATGTTGCGTCATTATTCCGTAAAGCCGAACAGGGTTGCAAGTTTGACAAAAAAACCGGTCGGTTGCAAGCTTATTGGTATATGTCAGGGGAAAAGAGGAACTTCGACAACCTTTTAATCACAGGTGGATGCGGTTTCATAGGCACCAACTTCATTCACTATCTTTTCAATAAAACTGAATTCAGGGGTCGCGTACTCAACATAGACAAACTGACCTACGCCGGAAATCCAGAGAATCTTCAGCATATCCTGTATTCATATCCCGATCGCTATATATTTGAGAGAGCCGACATATGCGACCTGCCTCTCATTCTGGAATTTGCCGACCGTTATGCGATTGATGGAATCTGTCATTTTGCAGCTGAGTCTCACGTGGACCGTTCCATCCGGAAACCAGCCGACTTCATCTATACCAATATAGTGGGAACCTTTAATCTGCTTGAAATCGCAAGAAACCTTGGGGGGAGGTTAAGGCTCTTTCACCATGTCAGTACCGATGAAGTCTACGGAAGCCTCGGGGCGGAAGGCGCATTCACCGAGTCTACTCCTTACCGGCCGAACAGCCCCTATTCTGCTTCAAAGGCATCATCCGATCACCTGGTCAGGGCATATCACCGCACCTATGGGCTTCCTGTAACGATTTCCAATTGCTCCAACAATTACGGTCCTTATCAATTCCCCGAAAAACTCATACCCCTGGTGATTCTGAATGCCCTTGAGTTCAAACCACTGCCCGTCTACGGTGACGGAAAGAATATCCGGGACTGGCTCTATGTCGAGGACCACTGCGAGGCAATCTGGACCATAATGAGGTCCGGTCGCATCGGCGAGACTTACAATGTCGGTGGAAATGCAGAGATGGAAAATATCAGGGTTGTCGAGCTGATCTGCGAGATCATCGATGAGCTTGTTCCCACCGGAAAGGGCATTTCAAGAAAAAGCCTGATCACTTTCGTCCCTGACCGGCCCGGTCACGACCGCCGCTATGCCATTGATTTCACCAAGCTCGCCGGTGAACTTCGCTGGTCGCCCCGGGAACCATTCAAATCAACCCTTTTTAAGACGGTATCCTGGTATCTCAGCAACCGGGATTGGGTCGCGCGCGTCAAAAGCGGCGCCTATCGGTCCTGGATCAGAGAACATTACGGCAGTGACTGAATCTTTTACGGATTGAATTATCGTTCGATTCATTATAATTTTTTTTCATTAATCGTAATCTCGAAACGGGGATTTTTGTTCGATGGGTAAGATCAGGATTGCCATCATAGGAATCGGTAACTGCGCCTCTTCCCTAGTCCAGGGAATCGTCTTTTACAGGGCAAAAAATGAATCACAGGCTACCGGCCTCATTCACTGGGATATCGGAGGTTATCTACCTGGAGATATCGACGTTGTTGCCGCCTTCGACATTGACAGGCGCAAAGTGGGAAAGGATCTCTCTGAAGCCATCTTTCAGCCACCCAACTGCACACTTGTATTCAACGACGATATTCCTAAAACCGGCGTCAAAGTAAGCATGGGTCGCCGTCTCGACAGCATAGCACAGCACACTCAGGATTATGACGAGCGCCTTCGCGTCATCGTCTCAAACCGAAAAGAGGCGGGCTGGAAGGATGTAACCCGCATTCTCCGGGACACGGGAGCCGAAATCGTTCTGAATTATCTTCCCGTGGGATCCGAAAAGGCCTCCAGATTTTACGCCGAGTGCGCCCTCGATGCCGGAGTGGGTTTCATCAACTGTATCCCCGTTTTCATAGCTAGCGATCCGAACTGGGCAAAGCGATTCGAAAGCAAAGGCCTGCCCCTAATAGGGGACGACGTTAAGTCGCAGATCGGAGCAACCATCGTTCATCGCGTTTTGACTAATCTATTTGAGCAGCGTGGAGTCAGACTGAAAAGGACGTATCAGCTGAATATAGGAGGCAATACGGATTTTCTCAACATGCTCGACCGTACCCGGCTGACATCTAAAAAGGAATCAAAGACCGAGTCGCTCCAATCCCAGATGAGTCAGCCACTGAGCGGGGAAAACATTCATATCGGTCCCAGCGACTGGGTGCCTTGGCAGAAGGACAACAAGATAGCTTTTCTCCGAATGGAAGGGAGAATATTCGGGGATATCCCCATTCACCTCGACCTTCGTCTCTCCGTCGAAGATTCACCCAACTCCGCCGGTGTCGTCGTAGATGCCATCAGGTGTTGCAAGCTTGCCCTCGATCGAAAACTCGGTGGCATACTTTATTCGCCATCCGCTTATTTCATGAAGCATCCGCCCCGTCAATTCACGGATGACGTTGCCTTCCGCATGACAGAGGATTTCATCGAAGGCAGACGAAATGACTAAAAAAAGGAGTTCTGACCCATGATGTACAATGAAGAGTTCGAAGCCCTGCCCCGCGAAGTTCTCGAGGCACTTCAGCTGAAACGGCTCCGGCATATCGTCGAGCGTGTCTACCACACGGTAGGATTTTATCGGAGATCATTCGATGAGGCTGGAGTCAAGCCTGACGATATCCGCACACTTGACGATCTGCGTAAACTGCCTTTCACGACAAAAAATGATCTTCGTGATAATTATCCATTCGGTCTCTTCGCCGTTCCCATGAGCAGCGTGGTAAGAATGCACGCCTCTTCCGGAACAACAGGTCAATCAACAGTCGTAGGATACACCAGGCGGGACATCGAAACCTGGTCGGAACTTATGGCTAGGTGCTTCGCAGCTGCCGGAGTAACCCGCAATGACATCGTTCACAACGCATACGGATACGGTCTCTTCACAGGCGGACTCGGTGCGCATTACGGTGCAGAGAAGCTCGGCGCCAGTGTGATTCCTATGTCGGGCGGTAACACCAAGAGGCAGATCGTTATTCTTCAGGATTTCGGACCCACGGTAATCTGCTGCACACCATCCTATGCACTAACTCTGGCCGAGGCCGGAACTGAGATGGGAGTCGACATGAGATCGCTCAAACTCAGGGTTGGAATTCTCGGTGCGGAGCCGTGGAGCGAACGCATGAAACTGGAGATTGAAAATAAGCTCAACATCACCGCTCTTAATATCTACGGTCTTTCAGAAGTAATAGGTCCTGGAGTCTCTATGGAATGCATCGAGGGGCGGGATGGCATGCACATTTTCGAAGATCATTTCATCGTAGAAACAATAGATCCCGAAACGGGAGAAGTTCTCCCGCCGGGTGAGCAGGGCGAACTCGTTTTCACCACAATCACCAAGGAAGCCTTTCCACTGATCCGATACCGGTCAAGAGATATCTCCCGGATCATAACTACCCCCTGCAGATGCGGAAGGTCCTTTCTCCGCATGGAACGTGTCTCTGGCAGGAGCGATGACATGCTCATCATACGTGGAGTGAATGTTTTCCCGTCCCAGATTGAAAGTGTACTCATGGCGATAGAGGGGCTTGAGCCTCATTATCAGCTCATCGTCGACCGGGTCGGCACACTCGACACCCTCGAAATCAGGGTTGAAGTCAGCGAGAGTATTTTCTCCGATGAAATCAAAGCTCTCCAGTCTCTTGAAAAACGCATTTCAAAAGACGTAAAAGATTATCTCGGTGTGACCGCCCAGGTCAAGCTTGTCGAGCCGAAAACTATTCAGCGTTTCGAGGGCAAGGCCCAGCGCGTCATAGACAAACGTCAAATCTAATATTTACAGGAGGCCGCACATGAAGGTAGAACAGATATCCATTTTCATGGAGAACAGGCCGGGAGCCCTCGAGCAGGTAACTGGCGTGCTCAGCAGAGCCAACATCAACATCCGGGCTTTGTCGCTGGCCGATACTTCGGACTTCGGAATCCTGAGATTAATCGTCAACGATGTGGCAACCGCCAAGAAAGTCCTTCAGGAGGGCGGATTCACGGTCAAGCGTACCGATGTAGTTGCAGTTGAGGTGCCTGACCGGCCCGGCGGACTGCACAGCATTCTTGCCGTCCTCGCGCGGCACGCAGTCAATGTTGAATATATGTACGCCTTTATTGAAAGAAGCGGAGAGAATGCCATTATAATTTTTCGCTTCACGCCCACGGATGAGGCTATCGACATCCTTATCAAGAACGGTTTCACAGTTCTGCCGGGCGAGAAGGTCTACAGCCTATAGCACGCCGTCGAAAACGCATATTTGCGGCGTTCCGCTGCACCCCTTATCACTTGAAGAAAGTTTAGAGTCATTGCCATGGGCTTTTCTTGAACTCTAAACTTGGAACTCTGCACTGCTTTTCATCCCCAGAGCACCAGCTTCAGGTCTTGGGGATTTGTCATGTTCTGGTTCCATGGAACGATCCTGATCCCATAGGCATATGATCCGCTTTCCATAACGTTGTACTCGACGCTGAAAGTAAGAATCCCGTTATCCCTCTTAGTCAGTCTCAGCGGGACGACTTCAGGATCTCTCACGAACTCCTGGCGCTCAGTCTTTCCGATAATAAGCTGCGGCATTATTTCCTCTGCGGTCATCTTTCCCGGATCAATTCTAACATTGACCTTGAAAGGCTTTCCAACCAGCAAAGATTCGCCGTGAACCCCCTCGAAGGCTGCATCGAGAAGCCGCAGGGACGAGAATCTAACCGGCAGTTTCGTTATCCAATCGGCAAGTTCTCTCGCCAGCCGGAACGATTCGTCTCTCACGTCATGGCCTCTACGGGCGGCTGGGATATACATCTGCTCCAGATATTGCGTAACCATTCTTTCGGCATTGAAACGCGGAATGATAGTTATGAGCGACCGCTTGACCCTGTTAAGCCATTCCTGCGGAACGCCGGATGCATCCCGCTCATAAAAAAGCGGCGTGATCTCGTCCTCCAGGACTGAATATAGGGATTCTGCGTCAGTCGCATCGGCTTCTCCCTCGTTTTCATAGCCTGCGAAACGCTTTCGAACGGGGCCTACTGTCCAGCCGTTGGTGCCGTCAGATGCCTCGCACCACCAACCGTCGGACGTGCTGAGATTGAGCCCTCCGTTTACGACGACCTTTTGCCCGCTGGTTCCGCATGCCTCGAAAGGCCTCCTGGGAAGATTCAGCCAGACATCAACGCCCCTGATAAGCTCACGGGCTGTCGAAATATCGTAGTCTTCGAGAAAGAAAATCTTACCGATGAATCTACTGTCATTGCAGTATCGTACTACCTGTCGGATCAGGTCCCTTCCGATGCCGTCGCTCGGGTGAGCCTTGCCGGCAAATATGATGTGAACGGGACGTTTTTCATTATTCACCATACGGCTCAGTCTTTCCGGATCGGAAAAAAGGAGAGTTGCCCGCTTATAAGGAGCGAACCGCCTTGCGAAACCTATCATCAGTGCTCCAGGATTGATCCCAGCCAGGATATCTTCTCTTGCCGCTCTTGAAGCTGCATATATGACTCCCTGCCTGGTAACGGCTTCTCTCAAAAGATTAACCAGATTGAACTTGAGACTGCATCTTATTTTCCACAGCTGCGCGTTGGGTATCTCCTGCACTTTTTTCCACATTTCGACATAGTTTACTTTTTTCTCCCATCCCCTTCCAAGGTAAATGTCGAAAACATCCCTCATCTCCTGAGCCGCATAGGATACTACATGGATGCCGTTTGTGATGTGCCCTATCGGAATATCCGACGAGTGAAACCCCTTCCACACTCCGCACCACATCCTTCTGGCAACGTCCTGGTGCACTGCGCTCACGGCGTTCTTTTTTTCAGAAAGTTTGAGTCCAAGAATCGTCATGAAAAAAGACCGGTCCTCGGTGCCCTCCTTCCGGCCAAGCTCCCAGAACTGGGACCAGCTGATTCCCCATCGCTTGAGCATGTTCGAAAAATAATATTCGACCAGTTCCCGGTCAAAGCGCTCGTTTCCCGCCTCTACGGGCGTGTGCGTCGTGAACACTGTGTTGCTCTTGACTACCTCTTTTGCCTCATCGAATGAAAGTCCTTCGTCAAGTATCAGACTGTTTATCCGCTCGAAGAGAAGGAAGGCCGAATGACCCTCGTTTATGTGATAAACGCTCGGCCGGATTCCGAGTTTCCTCAGAAGCTTCACGCCTCCTATTCCGAGAAGAATCTCCTGCTCTATTCTCACCCTCGGCTCATCCATGTAAAGACGGGATGTAATCTTCCTGTCCTGAACAGTATTTCTCTGTAAATCTGTGTCAAGCAGATAAAGCGTAACACGTCCGACCCTTACCTCCCAGATATTCGCAAACAAGGTTCGGCCCGGAAGTTCTACCGTTATCTGGACGTCATTTCCCTTCTCATCCTGAACCATTCTCACAGGCATCTTTGAAAAATCGCTTTCGGGATACTCTGCTATCTGAGCTCCGTCTCTATCGATTCTCTGCCTGAAATACCCGTTTTTGTATAGTAAACTTACCCCGACCAGAGGGATGTTCAAGTCGCTGGCCGCCTTGAGGTGATCGCCGGCCAGCACGCCCAGGCCGCCCGAGTAGATTGGTATGCTTCCGTGAAGTCCTATCTCCGGTGAGAAATAGGCGATGGGAGACGACCATTTGATGAAAGACGCATGCTCATGTCGGCCGTTCCCCCTGCCCTTCAGATAATCATCGAATTCCCGAAGGACGCGTTCATACAGACTTCTGTAACCATCGTGGCGTGCAGCTTCGGCAAGTCGTTCAGGAGATACACCTTCCAGCATCCTGACGGGATTGCCGCCTGACTCCTCCCAGAGCTTCGGATCAAGATGAGTAAAAAGACCCAAAGTTTCGGGATTCCATAACCACCAGAGATTGTAAGCCATCTCTCTGAGGCGGCTGATTGCCGGGGGAAGGTCAACCACAGCCGTAAGGCTCCTGAAATGAGGTTGTGTAGATGCAGTTCCGGCGAAGACAAATTTCTTTTCCCGCTCCTCTGCTGATTCCGTTAGAGACGCACGCGCCCTGGCCGCGGCAATAGCTCTCCTGTAGGCCTCCGTGTAGCTATCGTAAAAATGAATCCATGCAGCCAGTGCAGCTGCCCGCCTGGCCTCCCTGCGTCTCTTTTCCAGGTCCTCATCAGGCCAGTTCATGAATGACTTCATGATACCGAAAAGATTTTCTATAATCGTCCCGAAAGGAATGCCTGTCCGCTCCAGAATAATCACACCCGGGTTTTCACCTATTACGTTCCTGACCCAGAGACCGAATCCCGCCTGATCCGTGGTCACGGTGGGAACGGCATAGGCGATGCTCTCGAGCGGCGTGTATCCCCACGGTTCGTAATAAGAGGGGAATACGCCTAGGTCTGATGCCGCGAGCACATCCTCATAATTCATATTTATCAGGCCATCGTGACCGTTCAGATAAGCTGGCACGAAAATAACATTTACCCTGTTCTCCGGGCCGTTCCTGAGACCGAGACGGCTGCAGGCGGACAATATAGGGTCGGATGCTTCATTCTGTAACCTGTGAGTTGCGATAAGGGGGTTCACCGGATCGATGGGTCCGCCCTGGATCGCCGCCGGGTTTATTGAGGTATGCCCGCCGATTACGCAAATAAGCGTAAGAAGCTGTCCGTTCTCATTCGGCAACTCGCGATCCAGCTTTCCAAGTGCCTCGAGAAAAAGATCGATGCCCTTGTTGTGAAATTCATACCTGCCCGATATCAGGGCAATGCGCGTTTTTCTGTCAAGGGTTTTCCTCAGGAACTTAGATGCTACTTCAAGCAGCCTCTCTCTGTGCTTCTCAGGGATATCTCTACGTACTGAATAGTCAGGGATCTTTTCCAGGCAGAGCCCGTTCGTCGCGATCACATCGGCGCTTCTGCCGAGAAAATTCTTCGCCTCCGTATCGGTTATCTGGCTTACAGTAGTGAAACAGTCGGCCTCCCGAGCCGCCGCCGATTCCATTGAATACTTTGCTGTTATGTTGTGTTCCACAGCTTCTTTCTGTGGTGATATCTGATCCATCTTTGTGTAAATGTCCACTCCCGCACCAGCAAGCGATCTTCCAAGAACAGTGGCGTGGGTCGTGAACACTGTAGCGGCATCCGGCACCCTTTTTTTCATGAAGAGAAGCCCTGCGCCGCACATCCATTCATGGAAGTGCGCTATCGCCTCTCCTCCCGAGGGACGTACTATCAGATTTATAATCGTTTCGATTACGGCCCCGCAGGTATAACTGAACATGACTGGTTCCACATAATCCCAGCCACCTGCTATCGAGTCGACACCATAGCTCTCCCATAGCTCATAAAGCAGCTGGTCTTTGTCGAATTTCTTGCCTGTGCCTACCAGAATTACCTTCGGTTCCCCGGCGATCTTCCAGCGCCCGAACCGGCATCTGATATCTTTTATGGCTGTCGCCTCCCGGATCCTGTTCCAGCATTCTTCGTCTGTCTCCTCGAATTCAGGATTCCCCTGCAGGTCCGGCCCCAGAAGATAATACCGCTCCCCGAAATGTCTCACCGCCATCGGAACTTTGCTGCTTATGACGGTGTAAATGCCGCCGACCTTGTTACAGACCTCCCAGCTTACCTCGAAAAGGTATTTACCTGCTTCCATGGGGTAACCCTTCCTTTTTCATAATATGATCAAAATCAGCAAGTATATTCATGTAGTTTATGTAGGCATCGTAAGGAGAAGCATGGGGATTGAAGTACCTGTGGACCTCTCCGTCGGCGGACCCCTTCGTGCACATATAATAGAAGTGATCGGAAGCCTGAAGCCTTCTCCACTTATCGAGCAATTCCAGGTTCTTTTTTCTCCGGACTCTTCTTTCCATTCCGTAGAGTGTCTCTATCGCGTCTATCTGCATTGAATTTCCGATCCAGGCCGACAGGTCACGCTCTGAATCGGCCCAGGAAATATAATGCGGAACGTCAAGAAAATCGGCCGGGGTCCTCTCCGCAGCAGCTTCCCCGGGGGTCTGAAATATGAAATCCGGGCTTTTAAAAATCTCTTTCGGAAATGCCTCCAAGAACTCGAATATTCCCGTCTCCTTCCACTGGTGTTCGCCGAACGTTTCGTAATCCATTATCAAATTGATCACATCCGCTTCTTTCATTCCATGGATCCAGCCAGCATACTTCTCGGCCGTAAGAGGGTATTCCGACCACCGGCGATCTGAAAACCTGAATGCTATATCGTCGGAAAGCCGGTAATTCCGGAGAAAAAGTCTGAGTGTCTTGCATCCCGCAGGTCTGTAAACACGATCCGCGCTCCTGCCTCCAAGAACGGAATCGACACCCTCCGCCATAACAGCTCTGAACTTCATCCTCTCCACTACAGAAGCCAGGTTGTTGCTGTAAATGAGCTCAGTGTTTCTGAAGGTCTTAGGGTCCTGCCCGAAGATTTCCTTGATTTTGTCCCTTTGCATTTCCACCTGTTCCCTGAACTCGCGACCGGAAAAAACGCAAGCAAGGGAATGGTAATAAGTCTCGCAGAGAAACTCAACACAACCCGTATCCGATAGCCGCCTGAAGCTATCAAGAACTCCCGGATGAAACTTCTCCATCTGCTCAATTACAATTCCCGTCATAGAGAAAGCGATCCTGAAGTCCCGGCCATATTCCTTAATCAGGTCAATCAGGACACGATTCGCTGGCAGATAGCATTTTTCTGCGACCCTTTCAAAGATGCGGCGATTTTCATCTTCATTTTCATAGGCCTGCATCCGGCCTATATCGAAGAAGGTGAAGCGACGCTGTCGGAGCGGCTGATGAACCTGAAAACACAAACATATTGACGTCAAACTTTCCTCCTAAACGCACAATCGCCGGTAGACGTCCATGATTTTCCCGGCCGTTCCTTTCCAGTGAATGTACTCGAGTTCTTCGCCGGCCTTCTTTGTCATCTCTCGAACAAGTGCAGGCTTTGTCAGCAACGATATGATTCCGTCCGCCAGCTCATTCACGTCCCAGAAGTCCACTTTAAGCGCATGCCGGACGATTTCCGAAACCCCGGACTGTTTCGATATGATAACCGGAATACCGCGAGCCATAGCCTCTAACGGCGTTATTCCGAACGGTTCGGATACACTTGGCATAACGAATACGTCACTCATCAAATAGATTCGTTCCACTTCATCGCCCCCGAGAAAACCGGTGAAGCGAAAGCTAAGGCCCATTCTCAGCCTTGCTACTTTCTCTATCATATCGGGCAGCATATCACCGGTGCCGGCCATCACGAACACTGCGCCCGGCACGGCTTTCAAAACCTTTACAGCGGCCTCGATGAAGTAGTCCGGCCCCTTTTGAAAGGTTACTCTTCCAAGAAATAGCACTATCTTGCTGTTCTTATAATTTCTCCCGACCTTTCCGTTCCCGCATTCCGGTTTCATGACTGCGTTGTGGACAACCGACACTCTGTCCGGATTAATCCCGTATCGTTCAACAATCATTCTTTTCGTGTAGCCGCTGACACTTATAATTTGATTTGCTTTCTCGAGTCCCAAGCGCTCGATCTCGTAGATTCGGCTGTCGATATTTTCTCCACTTCGGTCAAATTCAAGTGCATGAACATGAAATACACAGGGACGGCCGCTCAGCCGCCTGGCCTCTATCCCGGCCGGCACTGTCATCCAGTCGTGACAGTGAATAATGTCGAAATCCTCCTGCTTTGCAATACTTCCTGCTATTCGACCGTACTCGTAAGCCTCCGCGACCATATCTGTGCCATAATCATCTAAGACATAGAGATTGCCGGAGTCTGATTTTACCCGTCCGGTCTTTGAAGAGGAAAAACCACTCTCTCTCACTTTTTTCCCGTAGGGCCGCAGCCGGGATTCGACTTTCAGGAGCTTAAATTTCGAAGATGACGAGGTCGTGCGACTGAAGGCATCATACTGACACGATTCCAGCGCACTTACCTTCATGACGCACGCTTCTCTGTTTTTAATTGCGGGCTTCGGCATGACAAAAATAATCTCTGCGCCGATTTCAGCGAGCCCCTTAGTAATCCCGTAACATGCCGTGCCCAGTCCCCCGCTTATGCGGGGTGGAAACTCCCATCCGAACATTAGAACGCGCATGGTTAATTACATCAGGGGCGAGCCTGATCTTCTCCGAGAAGACAAATCAAACGCATGAGTTCCGCCGTGCTCCATGCCTGAGCGATGCATCCGCCTGGCCGATGAGGTGGATCACCGTCGAAAACTTCCGAGATGAATCCGATACCGACTTTCTCGATGTGAGTGTCGATAAAATTTCTCACATACTCAAGAAGAAATTTCCTGACGACATTCTTTTCCGGCGCGCTCTTCAGCCAGGCCTCGCCGAAGTGACCGATAAGCCACGGCCATACCGTTCCCTGGTGATAGGCACTATCCCGGGCAGCAGCATCTCCCTCATATCTGCCTCGGTACGCTGGATGGGCCGCTGAAAGTGTCCTTAAACCGCAGGGCGTTAGGAGTTCGCTTCTTACCTTTTCAACAACACCTGACCACCTGGACGGCTCCAAGGGTGAAAAGGGCAGCGAAACTGCGAAAATTTGGTTTGGCCTGACGGACCTGTCCAGCCTGCCCTCGGAATACACGTCGCCGAGATAATGTTCCCCGTCAATCCAAAACGTCGAGATGAAAGATTCTCTCGCGCGATTAATGCATTCTTTAAGACCGGTTATTCTGTCATCGAGACTCTCCCCGACATAATCGGAAAAGGACAATGCATTATACCATAGGGAGTTTATCTCTACAGCATATCCTGAGCGGGGCGTTACGGGACGTCCTCCGACCCTTGCATCCATCCACGTCAGAGACGTCACAGAATTGCCGGCGTGAAGCAATCCACTTTCGCTCATATAAATGTCATCGTCCGTTCCTGCCATGTAATGATTGATTATCGTCTTCATTACCGGCCAGAGATATCTTCGCAATGTCTTCATGTCGCCGGTATATATGAGCATCTGCTGTGCCGCCCAGAAAAACCAAAGAGAACTGTCCGCCGAGTTGTAGGCGCAGGATTTTCCGTCCTCCGATATGAAATTTGGCAGGCGTCCGTTTTTTTCCAATGTTGCGTATTTTTTCAGAAGGGCGATTCCCTCTTCCTTACGACCGCAACAGAAGGTAAGCCCCGGCAGGGCAATCAATGTATCTCTTCCCCACTCATAAAACCAGTGATATCCTGCAATCAAAGCAGGTCTTTTCAGTTGATCACGGATAAAAAAGGCCCTGCCGTTGCGGACCATGACCGCAGCCTTTTCTTTGCCTATCCCGACTGTTATTTCATCTGCGATTTTATCATCTATCTGCGCCTGCGTGTTCCGCCGCACTGATTCCCTTTTCCATTGATTTTTAAGGGACTCCCTGCATTCGTTCAGGGATGCCGAGAAAAAAACATCCATGCCTTTGCTTACGGGCATCTCAAGGAATCCCGGCTGGAAAAGGTCTTCTCGGAAATCGAATCCCCTGTCTTTCTCCACTCCGTATTCAAAGTCTCGATACCACTCAGGCTCCCGGTAAAAGACGTGCTTTCCTTTCGACTGAATATATATACTGGGCATACTGTCGTATGGCCTGATCATGAAACCGTTCCGGAGCGGATAAGTCTCACTTCTCAGATAATTATTTTCGCTGCTAAGTTCGTGAATGCCGCGGCAGGCTATTAACGGTCTAATCCTTAGAATTCCTTCGAAATCTCCGCCGTTGAATGAATAGCATATTATGACCCTGTCTTCCCCCTGAACCATTATTATACGCTTGCAGACGGTAGCGTCTCCGATTTGAAAAGTAAAACAGGGGCAATAATCTATGTGGAAAGACACCATATTCTCATAGCCGGTAGGGTGATAAACGCCTGGATAACGGTGAGTTGTCAGATGATATTCCCGTCCTTCTACGTTAAGTGAATCTTCAACCTTTGAGAGGAGCACAAACCTTCCAGGTGGATCGGCCAGATTCGACACGAGAAGACCGTGATATTTTCTGGTGTGGCAATGGAGAATCGTACTCGAGGCGTAGCCGCCCCGACCGTTGGTCTCAAGCCACTCGTAGTTAAGTGATTGTTCGATATCCATAAAATTTCTTTGTAATGAATTATTTTAACTATTGCGTCAAACGGCTGAGCTGTCAAGCATCATGTTTGAGCTGTACCTGCTCACGCAAACCCGGTTTGTCGCGAAGCTTTACCATTGATGATATATCAGGCTTGTGATAGATACGCCACATGCTCAACGTGGGACTTACAGGAGGCATTGCCACCGGAAAATCTACAGTCGGCCGCATGTTCATTGAGCAGGGCGGATACCTTATCGATCACGACTCTCTTGCCCATCGTGCCGAGGAACCCGGCAAACCGGCCTGGCAGGATATTGTGGCCTTCTTTGGAAATGATATCCTGAACGAGGATAGAACTCTGAACAGGTCCAGGCTCGGCGCGATTGTTTTCAGTGATTCCTCCAAGCTTAAAAAGCTCAACGAGATAGTCCATCCGGCTGTTTTCAGGGAATGGATGCTTGAGGTCGAGGCTATCGTGCGCAGAGACCCCCGGGGCATCATTCTGTCCGACATACCTCTCCTCTTCGAAGCCGGATGGCAGGATGCCGTAGACGTCATCGTCCTTGTCTACGTATCCAGAGAAGAACAAATCAGGAGAATTTCGCTAAGGAACGGTTACAGCAGGCTAGAGGCCGAAGAACGTCTTAATGCTCAAATACCCATAGAGGACAAGGTTCTCATGTCCGATTACGTAATAAACAACGAAGGTCCTCTTGAAAAGACGAGAGAGAACGTAGAGAGTGTCTGGACTAGACTGGTGGAAAAAGAACGCATCAAAAGCATGCGAGGCAGATTTTTCAGATTGAAAGACAGGTAGTAAATAAGCGCAGGAGGATTGCGAATGATTGAAAAGAACGTTGTTACGGATTTTGTATCTAAGGTGTATGAACCGGTTATCGACCCTTCGGCCTATGTTCACCCCCTCGCCGCCGTTATCGGCCATGTGTTTCTTGGCAAGAATGTAATGGTCGCCCCAGGATCCGCCGTTCGAGGCGATGAAGGACAGCCTCTCTTCGTTGGGAATGATTCCAACGTTCAGGACGGCGTTGTCATCCATGCCCTAGAAACCGAACATCACGGCAAGCCCGTCGAAGCCAATCTTTACGAGGTAAATGGAAAGAAGTATGCAGTCTACGTAGGGAACCGCGTATCTCTCGCCCACCAGGTCCAAATCCACGGCCCCGTGGTCGTACTGGATGATACCTTTGTGGGGATGAAGGTCCTTGTGTTCCGCGCCTTCGTGGGGAGTAACTGCGTTATCGAGCCGGGAGCCATCCTTATGGGCGGAGTCAGAATAGCCGACGGACGATACGTCCCGGCCGGTTCAGTAATAAGGAGTCAGGCAGATGCCGATAGGCTGCCCATCATCACCTCAGATTACTCTCTCAAGGATCTCAACAAGGGTGTTGTTCACGTTAACACATCCCTTGCGAAAGGATACCTCGCGGCAAAGAAATAAAAAAGCTTAAGGCATTGCAACAAAAAAAGCGCCGGTTCTTTTGATCGGCGCTTTCCATTTATTTTGTTTACCCTTTCAGCGCTTTTATCAGCTTCGGCACGATATCGTAAAGATCGCCCACGATACCGAGGTCTGATGTCCCAAATATCGGCGCATTTGAGTCTCTATTTACGGCAGAAATCACCTTTGCATCGCGGACTCCAGTCATATGTTGAATCTGTCCCGAAACGCCCAGCCCGATGTATAGTTCAGGCTTGATCTGAATCCCGGAAAGACCAATGCACAGTTCTTCGGGCAGCCAGTGCAGTTCCTCTGTTACGGGTCTTGTGCCCGCTATCTCGCCCCCCAGAGCATCGGCAAGCTCTCTGACAAGTGAGATATCCTCTTTTTTCTCCAAGCCCCTGCCGACGCACACGACCACTCTGGCATCCCTTATGTCTTTAGTTTCCCTTTCTCGACTTTTCCTCGCCAATACACGGCAAGCGGACTGAGGCTTTCCTTTTATCTCTCTTATCCTGCCTTCCCTTGTCTTGTCGACTCTTGCAGGTTCGAACATGCCGGGAGGCAATGTAGCCATGACCGGCCTCGAAAGACAAACAATTTTTTCTACCGCCGCCCCACCGTATATGAGTCTCTCCATCTCCAGCATGCGGTCTTCTTCATTAAAGTATAACTTTATGCATTCGCTGCATAGTCCCGTATTTAAAAGCGATGCTGCCTTTGCCGCAATCTCTCTCAAACGGTAAGTCGATGTGAAAAGAATAAGATCCGGATCATCTTCCCTGGCCTCATCGACCAGAACTGGAATCAGGGCATCAAGAGTCTGATCGTCTGCAAGGGGTGGTATAATCAGTGCCTCGTCCGCCCCTCCCGCTATATGATCACGGGCCTCCTCTTCGCCCCCCAGAACGAGAGATGTAAGATTGACGCCGAGCCTTTCGGCAATTATACGTCCTGCATTTAACAGTTCCAGCGATTGACCTCTGCTTTCTCCCATGACCCATACGCCCGGCATTTGAACCTCCTACTTCAGGACTCCCTTTTTCTGCAGCGTTGCGACAAATCTCGCAATGTCCGACTCTTCGGCGGTGAATAGCTCGCATTCCCTCTCCATCTTCGACGCAGTCAATCCGAGAGTTTTCATCTTTGCCTCCGGTACGCCGCCAAGATCGCCGCGGACGACAGTCTCAACTGGTTTTTTCGAAGCCATTAACGTATCCTTCACTCCCGGAATGCGCGGCGACGCTATGTCGGGAAGCACTGTTGCAAGCGCCGGCATCGGAATCGAGAGGACTTCTGTGAAATCTCCTGCCTTTCGCTCCGCGATTATCCGCTCGTTTTCTATATCTAACCTCTGGACATAGGCTACACAGGGTATACTTAGTATTCCGGCCAGCCTAGGTCCCACCTGTTGGGCATATGAATCGCCGGATCCCTCTCCGCAGAGTATCAAATTGAATTTCGACTTAACGCGAATGACCTCGCCGAGAATCGAGGCTGTCTGAAAGGCATCCAGTTCTTTGAAGGCCGGATCGGACACGAATATCGCCCGGTCCGGTCCTCTGGAAAGGGCGTCCTTCACCCCTTTTGATGCCTCTGGCGGAGCTACAGTTATCGCTGTAACGGCACCCCCGTGAATTTCTCTCAGACGAACTGCTGCCTCGATTGCGTTTCGGTCGTACTCGCTGATCTTGTAGTCCACAGAAGAAAAATCCAGTCCTCCGGAGGCAGTGCGTCTGATGTAGGCCTCATCAATGACCCATTTAAAACATACCACTATATCAAGCATGAAAACTCCATTTCGGCTGAATGCTCAAGGTGAAGGGCTCTGATCGGAGCTGAATTTGTTCCGTCTTTTCCCTTAAGTCCTTGGCTATAGCCTTTTTTTCGTTTATCTTAGAACATTTCCCGAAATCACCATACGCTGGGCTTCTGAGGTTCCCTCGTAAATCTCGGTAATCTTGGCGTCCCTCATAAGCCGCTCAACCTTCGCGCCTTTGATGTAGCCGTACCCCCCGTGTATCTGCACGGCCTTAATCGTGTGGTGCATCGCCTTCTCTGCTGCGAAAAGCTTTGCCATCGACGCCTCCTTGCTGAACGACTTTCCCTGATCCTTGAGCCAGGCCGCATGGTACGTCAGGAATCTCGCCGCCGATAGATCTGTAGCCATGTCGGCAATCATCCACGAAATCGCCTGATGTCTGGCGATAGGGCTGCCCATCTGCACTCGCTGCTTCGCATACGCGATAGATTCATCGAGGGCGGCCTGGAGAATACCGACTGACTGGGCGGCGATTCCGACACGGCCGTGATCGAATCCCGTCATTGCGTTTATCAAGCCAGCACCTTCCGCACCGAGTAGATTTTCCTTCGCAACCCGGCAGTCCTTGAAAACAACCTCCGACGTCTGGGATGAACGGAGTCCCATCTTATGGAAGTGTTCACCTGGTTTCAATCCCGGTGTGCCTTTGGGGACGATGAAAGAACTCATTCCCTTTCGTCCCGCGGCCTTGTCAGTCCAGCAGAATACAATGTATGTATCTGCGAGCGGTCCGTTGGATATAAAAGTCTTGGTTCCATTGATGACGAAAAAATCACCGTCTTTTGCTGCCGTCGTCGTCGCCGCCATGACGTCCGTGCCCGCTCCGGGCTCTGTAAGCACGAAGGCCCCCATGTGCTCGCCTTTTGCAAGGGGCACGAGATATTTCTTCTTCTGGTCCTCGTTCCCGAAAAGAAGTATCAGCATGCAGGCTATGCCCACGTGAATAGATACGGTGAATCCCGTCGAGGCACAGGCTCGGGAGAGCTCTTCCACCACGATTGCGTTTGTCAAATAATCCGCTCCCGAGCCTCCGTACTGGACAGGTATCGGAATGCCCATCCAGCCACCCTCTGCTAGCTTCTTGAACAGTTCGGCAGGATGCCGCTCCTTCTCGTCGATCTCCGCCGCGATTGGTTCCACATGTTTAACCGCGAATTCCCTGATGTTCTTCCGGATGAGTTCCTGTTCCTCTGACAGTTTGAAATCCATACTCCCCCTCCTTCATTTTATTTTTGTTTTCTATCCAAATCGGTATTGAACGCCCGTGTCTCCGGCTGGATAATCCCACTCAAGAATGTCGGGACCGCAGGCGATCCGGCAAGTCCCGCACTCCAGGCATCCGTCCAGAGCAAGCGTGACTTCACCCTTCTCATTTTCGCTGTAAAGCCCAGCGGGACATATACGGACTGCCGCCTTCAACTCCTTATCCTTTTCCCTTCCGGCGCGGATCCGGATGTGCGGTTCCCTCAGGGGCTTGAAAACATTGAGTCCAAGCTTAGCTTTCAAATCAGCCGCGCTCATATCTTTCTCACCTCTGCCAAATCTTTAAGGATCGTCCAGAGCTCTCCTGGTCCTAGATGCCTTCTCAGCGTGGCAAATAGTGCCTCCTTCGGCCTGTCGTCGACGGAATAGATATCTCTGAAAATCCTTCCTGCCAATTCGGGGTAATCGCTGAATATCCGAGATTTGCTGATAACGCCGGGCGTATGTCTGAACGTCCTGAAATCCTTCATGACAAAGCTTTCCTCAAGCATTTTCCTGTAGACAGCGAGAGAGCCAGCGCTGAAATCTCCTTTTCCCTTCGCGATAATCGCGGCCCGCGCGGCGAAATAGCCGGAGGCCAATGCGTATTCCATCCCCCTTACAGTGAAACCGATGTTTATTGCCAGTCCTGCAGCATCGCCAGCGACGAGAATGCCGTCCCCGAATAGAGTTGTGATCGAATCGAATCCGCCCTCGGGAAGAACGTGGGCTGCGTATTCCACGGTATTCCCCCCTTTTATAAGGATTTCTATCTCACTGTTTCGCTTGAAATCCTCCATAAGGCCGGGCGCATCTATTCCGCCGTTCTTCAGCAACTCTTCTATGCCGATGACGACCCCCAGGCTGACGCTATCGCTGTTCGTATAAAGAAAGCCTCCGCCGAAGCGACCCTTTGTCACCTCCCCTACGTAAAGCCTGGCTGCACCGCTGTTTCCTCTGAGACTGAATCTATCATTAATGACATCGGGATCGAGCGAAATTACTTCCTTGATGCCAATTGCATGATCGCGGGGTTTTCCCGGCTGCCTCAGTCCTGCTTTTTCTGAAACAACAGAAAGCACGCCGTCACAGGCGATTACGACGTCAGCTCTCAGCTCATCACCCCCGGCGACGACACCGCAGACTACACCCTTCTCGCGAATCACGTCGTCAACGCGCGTTTTGCTCAGTATCATTGCACCGCGCGACTCCGCCTGTTCGGCGAACCACCTGTCAAATCTGGATCTCAGAATGCTGAAACTCTGATGAGGCTCCCTCTCAAGCTCGCCTCCGTGATATTCAAGGTTCAATGCCCGTTCCCGAGCGAGCAGAGTGATTCCTTCACGCACAATCGGTCTTTCGAACGGAGCATTCACGCGGAGCATCGGGAAGAATGCTTGCACCGGATTCACGTAAATGCGCCCGCCGGTGACGTTCTTGGCACCCGGATAGTCCCCCCGCTCAAGTACTAGGACCTCTGCACCCCCTCCAGCAAGAGTGTAAGCAGCAGCCAGACCGGCAAGCCCGGCGCCGACAACAATTACATCAAATTTATCCATTATTTCAGCCAAAGAATTTTGATCGAATTGTGTAAGAAATACCCTGTTTTTCCGCCAAGTGCAACCTAAAAGGCAGGAAGGATGAATTTGCAACCGACCCGGCATAAAACATCTTTTTATCGTATTAGCTTTCATGTTGACAAAACTCCGCCGATTTTATAGGTCTGACGCTCAGGTAAACAGATATGCCGATCGATATAATTGTATGCATAAAGCAGGTTCCCGACCCTGAGCACTTCGATAAGATTACAATTGATCCGGCAACCGGCACTATCCGCAGGACCGGGATTCCAGTCATAACAAACCCCGCTGACCGACATGCGGTAGAGGAGGCACTGCGCATCCGGGAGGAATTCGGCGGTTCCGTGTCTGTAATCAGCATGGGACCCCCCCAGGCGCGAAAGAGCATCGATGAAGCCCTGTCCATGGGGGCCGATCGAGGCGCACTGCTGTGCGATCACGTCTTTGCAGGCGCGGACACACTTTCAACAGCGTACATTATTTCCGGCGGCATCAATCTGCTCGGCAGGTACGACTTGATCCTGTGCGGCAACGAAACAGTGGACGGCTCTACAGGTCAGGTACCCGCCCAGCTTGCAGAGTTCCTCGCTATTCCGCACACCACCCACGCAAGAAAAATCGACATGATCGACGACCGAAGAGCCATAGTGGAGAGGGTCGTTGAAGGCGGCTATCTGAGAATCGAAATCGAACTTCCCGCTGTCATTGCCGTTCTTAAGGGGATCAACACCTACCGGCTTCCAACGGTTATGGGAATTATGGACGCCGCACAAAAAGAGGTTATTGAAATGGGCTGTCCGGCCTGTCAATCCCTCGGAATGAATATACGCGAAATGGGTCTCGCTGGTTCACCCACGCGAGTCGCAGAAGTATTCGAATCACCGCATCGGCGAAGGTCTGAACGCCTGACCGGTGAACCAGCGGAAATCGCTCAACAGCTCGTCAGAAGACTTCGCCAACTCGATGCACTCTGACCCTTTGGAGTTTTCATGAAAGAGATTGTTGTCTGGGCCGAGCAAAGGGAAAATAAGCTTCTACCCGTATCTCTGGAGCTTATGGCCAAAGCTCTAGAACTCGCCGAGAAACTTTCCGGAACTGTTTCAGCCGTGCTGATGGGAAGCGGTTTAAGGAACCTCGCAGATACTCTAATTCATCACGGCGCAACCCGTGTTTACCTTGTCGATGATCCCCTTTTGAATCTATATCAGAGTGATCTTTATCCGAAAATTCTTGCCCGTATTCTTTCCCAAAAGACTCCGGAGGTCGTTCTTATAGGCGGAACTACAATCGGAATGGACCTGGCGCCTCGAACTGCTGCCATCCTCAGGACCGGCCTGACGGCTCACTGCGTAGACCTTTATATTGACAAAATCGAAGGAAAGGATCAGCTTGTTCAAGTTGTCCCCGGCTGGGGCGGAAACATGTTAGTCAAGATAATCTGCCCAGAACGTCGCCCCCAGATGGCCACTGTCCGCCCCGGCGTCATGGAAAAGGGAAATCCGGTCGAAACCAGAAAGGGAACAATAATTCCCGTCAACTCCGGCGTTTCAGAACGTGACATAAAGGCCAGATCCCTTGAATTTATAAAGGAAACCGAAGATGAGACATCCATCGAAGATGCCGATATAGTTGTTTGCGGCGGGTTTGGGCTCGATTCAGCGGGCGGATTTGCTTTAATAGAAGAACTTGCTCGCGCAATTCACGGTGAAGTCGCAGGAACTCGACCTGCATTTGATCGTGGCTTCATTCCCGAGTCCAGGATGATCGGGCAGAGCGGCCGGACCGTGCGCCCTAAACTTTTCATCAGTGTAGGCGCTTCCGGGGCTGTGCATTACACTACAGGATTCAACAAATCAAGGGTTATCGTGGGCATTGACAGGAATCCCCGGGCGCCCATCTTCGACGTGGCAGATATAGGCGTCGTGGGCGATCTGCGGAAGGTCCTTCCCTGCCTAATCGACGAATTGAAAAAAGAAGGTCAACACTAATAACTGCTAAGGGGGTAAGCCATGTTCGAATTCACAAAGGAGCAGGAAATGCTAAGAGCCATGATCCGTGAGTTCGCCGATACGGAACTGGCACCGAATGTGCTTGAGCTCGACCGCAAAGGAGAATTTCCGCGCGATCTGTTGAAAAAACTTGCGTCTCTTGGTCTTCTCGGAATTTCCACGACCCGGGACCTCGGCGGTTCAGCCATGGGGCATCTGGCCGGAACTATAGCAATCGAAGAGCTGGCGCGGGTCTATCCTTCAGCCGCTTTCTTTCTGGAGGTCGGAACCGGCCCAGTATATGCCATCTCGCATTTCGGTTCTGACGAGCAGAAGAAAAAATTCATCCCACCCGTCCTCAAAGGGGAAAAAATTATGTGCATTGCAGCAACCGAACCAACAGGCGGCTCTGAGCTGACCAATCTGGGAACCGAGGCCGTTCCTGGTGATGACGGCTATGTCATCAACGGTCGGAAAGTCTATATAACCGGTGGAGGCGTTGCCGACCAGTGCATTCTTCTAGCTAAAACCGGAGAGCGGGCGAGTCTCATCATGGTAGAGACGGGAACGCCGGGTTTCACCATCGGCAGGAGACAGGATCAAATGGGACTTCGCTCGGTGGACGTGAGTGAACTGGCCTTCAATGACTGCAAGGTGCCCAGAGATAATCTCATCGGCAAAGAGGGCTCCGGTTTCCCGATAGCCATGACGACTTTTACAGTCGCAAGGCCCGCCATCGGCGCAATCGGACTCGGCATCGCCCGGGGCGCATTCGAGATTGCCTTGAAATACGCCAAAGAACGAGTCCTTTACGGCAAGCCCATCGCCCGCCTCCAGGCCATCCAATTCCTCCTCGCCGACATGGATACCGAGATCGACGCTGCGAGATGGCTCGTCTATCAGCCCGGAGCCGCCCTTGACAGGGGAGCAAGCCCAAGGGATATAATAAAATCTTCAGCAAGGGCAAAGGCTGCGGGGGCCGAGGTCGGATTCAGCGTTGTGAGGAAGGCAATCGAAATACTGGGCGGAAACGGAGTGAGCCCCGAGTATCATCTTGCCCGACTGCTTAATGACGCGATGGAGCTTTTCCCGGCCACCGGCACCCAACAGATAATGAAGGTCATCCAGGCCGGGGAAATTCTAAAGTGACGGCTTCAAATCTCCGGATCCGGTAATGCTATCCATTCAATAACGAAAAAGCCGGTTCGAAAGAGCCGGCTTTTTCGTTCCCCTCAGTCTGTCAATCCGCTTCATGCATTTTTTCCCTTCGCCTCGGTCGAAATTTAAAACCGATCTTATCAACCCACATCACTATTACAGCTCCGACGATACAGGCCGCACCGGCAACGTAAAAAGGCATTGCCCACGCGAAGGCATCTCCGTCCCTAATCGCACTCTCTTTGAGATAAACAGAAATTATTGGGGCCGCTAGGGCGGCTATGCCGAAAGCTGAGAAAAAAAGGGCGTAAGCTGTTCCCATTTTATCTTCGCCGAATCGATCCACCGAGAGCATCAGGAACAAAACATAAATACCGCCTGATATCAATCCCGCCATTGAAGAAAAAAGAAGGATGCTCTGAGGAGATCGCGCGCCGTGCGGATAACAAAGTATTGCCGCTCCAAGCAAAGCATTCATTAGAAAGATTGAAAGCCGCATTCCTCCCCTGTCGCAGTAAAAACCCCATAAGACGCACCCCACCGCAATCATTATTCTCGCCACATGGGCACATAGCTCCGCCACTCTGGCCGCTAATTTCGTCTCCATTCCCTTCTGTGTCAGCAAATGGATTGCGAATGGGCGGATGTGTTCTATCATCAAAAAGACGGCCGTCGCGGACAATAAGAAAACCGCGGCAGTTGAAACAAAGGCCTTGCTTTTCAGGACATTCGTTATCTCACATTTTATCTCCCCTGAAACGAGAGCGCCTGTCCGCTTCGACAGAGGGGCAAAAACACGTTTTTCTGTTCCGAACAGATTTCTGCACGCTGTGAACACAACGATCAACAGTATGCCGGATATCAGGCGGGTAGTCTGAACTTCGCCCGGAATTCCGATGTGAATAGAACCAACCGCATTCGACACTCTGGACAATAATATTGGACCTAATGCGTACCCTGATGCGGCAATGCCGAGTGCTGTGCCCTTTCCGTCGGAGAAAATGCGGGCCACCGCGATAAAGGGAACTAGAAACACCAGCCCTGCCCCTGCACCTGTCATCAGACCCATTCCTAAAAGATGAAATGCGAAAGAATATCCGAAAAAGGCAACCAGAATCTGACCGGCTCCAATCAAAAGCCCTCCGGCCAGAAAAATTCTTTCAGGCCGGAACCAATCTCTGAAAAGAGGTGAGAGGACTACGAAAACTATGAAAAATGAAAACGTAATTAAAGATACTGTTTCCGTCTGGGCTGCTGTAAATTCGTGGGGCAACGTTTTTTCTGAAACCGTTGCCGTTAAGATACCCGTCCAACTCAGCATGCCCAGGCAAAGCTCGACTATTACGGCTCCGAGAAGGACGTGCCTTCGGTCCATCGTCATTCTTCCCATTCTTGCTTTAATACGCTTAAAAAGGGGGCAACCTTTTGGATTGCCCCCCCCATGAGAAGCCTCAGGCTTTTTTGACAGGCGTCTTTAGCATGGTCATCGCTATCAGCATGCCAAGAACGGCAAGACCTGCCGTTGGATAGAAAGCTATTGCATACGAGCCGAAAGTATCCTTTGCAGCCCCTGAGATTATGCCGCCCAGAATTGCTCCCGCTCCGTATGCAAAGTATACGAGGCCGTAATTCCTGGCGTAGTTTTTAACTCCAAAGAATGCTGTCGTCGCTGTAGGCGCTATTGCGAGCCATCCGCCGAGAACCAGCCAGAAACCGATGAAGCAAAGCACGTAAAGCACGAAACTGCCTTCTCCAGCCATCAGCATGCCCAGTGAACACACTAGGACTATAGCGAAAGAAATAACCGCCGCCGTTCTCGCAGAAAGTTTATCCGTGAGGGTACCGAAAAGAGGTCTTCCAAGTCCGTTGAAGATTGCAAACACACCTACAAGAACCGCTGCCTTTGCAGGAGGTATCTTAATTATTTCCTGGGCGACCGGCGCCGATATTCCAATGGCCATAAGACCGGCGAGACACCCTATAGTGTAGCAAAGAAACAAACCGTAAAAAGTTGTTGTCTTTGCCATTTCCCCCATGTTGAAATCAATGGCACCTGACGTTGCAGCCGCAGGAGGGTTCCAACCTTCAGGTTTCCAGCCATCTTCCGGATATCTGAAAGGCAGGTAGCAGAGAGACATTATAATCAGGAAAGCAAGACCCATGACGAAAAGGGTCTGCATGGGACCTATGGACTTGATCAGGGCCGCCGCAACATTCGCCGACACAAAAGGAGATCCGCCGAATCCGGCAAGCGTAAGTCCGAGGGCGAGTCCCCGTTTGTCTGGAAACCATCGACCCACCACAGCCAGCGGAACTCCATAGGCGAGACCAACCCCTCCACCGCCGATAACACCGTAGGTTATTGTCAACATATTTATGTTTGAGGACTGACTCGCCAGCATCCAGCCGGCTCCAACAATCACTCCGCCTATAATGCCCAGTTTCTTGGGTCCCAGCTTCGCCATCAGCTGCCCGCCGAAAAACATCAAAACTGCGAAGGAGGCCAAAAAAATCATGAAGGGCATTCCTGCTTCAGTCGCACTCGCATTCAGGAGATTCTGAACAGGTTTCCTGAAAACGCTATAGGCATAAACGCTTCCAAGGCAGATGTTGATAATGAACCCCAGCAGTACAAATACCCATCGTCCCTGCTCCGCAGACATTCCGAAAATCTTATTATCACTCATATCATTCCTCCCCCCACTTTTTTTAAGCATGACTAGGCGCGTTCATAAGCCAGGTGGCTGTCGTTTGTCAAGAAGAAATGAAGCAAATTGAAATGTTATATCCTTCGTGCCTGTTCCAGATCGGTCCCTGTATTTATGTTGAAAAAAATCTTTCCATCCGGATCGAAGGGTTCTATTTCCTCTTCCGTGATCTTCCGAAGCCTGAACTTTCTATAGAATGACGACACCTTTAGATCTTCTTTTTCCAGCTGCTTCTCTATCTCCTTTTTGCACTTTACTGAGTATACAGCATGGAGTGGCTGATATCCGTCCTTAAGGAAGGGCACGACAATATCATGTGTTCCTGTTTCCCGCATCATATACGAGATCAATTCTCTGCTCAGAAAAGGCATATCGCATGCCACAGCGAAGACATGACCGGTGTCAGCGTAAAAGAGCCCCGTGTAAATTCCACCGAGGGCTCCCTTTCCCTTCACAATGTCCGTGATTAATTGAACATCCTGATCAATGTAGTCCAGAGGGGAATTGGTCACGATGATGACTTCGTCAAAAAGGCTCTTGAAAATTCGAACGTTGCGATCAATCAGCCGTTCGCCGTCGATATTCAGAAAAGCCTTGTTTTGACCGCCCATGCGGGAACTTTTTCCACCTGACAGAATGATCCCCGTCATATGTGCGGATTTCCGGTTTTCGTACCTTGCTTCCACCTATACTGTCTCTTGATTCATCTGCAATTTTTCAATATGCCTGCAATCACGATTTTCGTATACTCAGAGAGCCCCCAGGTCCGTGCAAGTCCGTGGGCGTTTTCTGCCAGCCTTTCGATGTCTGTTTCAGGAATTCCTGCGTCGCGAAGAGAGGTTGGCGCCCCTATGGAAGAGAACCATTCCTTGAGCAGCGCGATTCCTTTATCAGCCGCCTTAATGTCTGACGCTTCATTAACGCCGAAGACTTTCCTTGCGAGTCTTGCTACTTTCCGTCTGTCACTCTCCCTGAAATGTGTCAGCCATCCGGGCAATACGATGGAAAGCGCCGCTCCGTGAGGCGTGTCATAAAGTGCGCTCAGAGCGTGGCTTATCATGTGGGCGGGATAGCTTACCGTTCCCATGCCCGCCGTGGTGAGACCGTTGAACGCGAGTGTCACTGCCCACATCATGTTCGCCCTACCGTTGTAATCCTCCGGATTCCTGAGAATAATTTCTGTGTTCTCCATGATTGTCAGGATCAGCCCCTCGATAATTCTGTCCTGAAGCGTGCTGTTATCCGGCTCGGTGTTGTTGAAATACCCCTCAAGCGCATGTGTCACTGCATCAACGGCGCTGTAAGCCGTGTAGGCGGGCGACAGCGAATATAGCGCTGTCGGATCAAGTATTGAGGTTCGAGGGTGCAGAAAGGGGGAACGGGCGCTGTACTTCTTTGCCTCATCATCTTTTGTGATGACAGCCGCTGCGTTCATCTCCGAAGCACTCGCCGAAAGCGTCACTACAGTCAGAACAGGCAAGGCATCCTTGATGATCTTCTCTCTTGTGAAAAAATCCCATACGTCGTGGTCTGCTTTCACGCCGGCAGCAATGGTCTTGGCCGTATCGATCACGCTGCCACCGCCTACTGCGAGAACCGCATCCACTTTTTCTTTTTTAGCAAGCTCAATTCCTTTCAGGGCAAGAGATAGAACAGGATTAGAACGGACACCTCCCAGTTCAATGAATTCGACACCGGCTTCTCTGAGCGACGATGTCACCTTATCGTAGACGCCGTTTCGCCGGATGCTTCCCCGGCCATAGACCATGAGAATTTTTCGTCCGAAGCGGACGGCCTCAGGACCGATCCGGCTTATAGTTCCCTTTCCAAAAATTATTCTGGTGGGATTCTCGAAAACGAAATTCTGCATTGTAATCCTTTCTCTACCCCGCCGTTAGGTTCTCTGATCTGCCCTGTTCAGGCTCCGGGATTATAACCCATGGGGACACTCTGTCAAGCCGCAACACTGTTGAAATTTAACTTGCTATATTTCCTGCAGGGTTGTAGAAAATGAACAAAAATTGGGGGTGCGAATCAGGAATGTACTGGAATAAGGACATCGAAACCATGCCCCGTTCGGAGCTCGAGTCTCTTCAGTTATCCCGGCTCCGTGAAACGCTCAGGCAGGCGGGGAAATCGCCGTTCTATAAAAAATGTTTCGGGGAAAAAACCATATACCCTGAACGCATCAATTCCATCAAAGACATTGTCAACCTTCCCCTGACCACTAAGGATGACCTGCGCGATGAGTGGCCATACGGCCTCGTCGCAGTGTCCAGAGACGAACTAGTTCGCCTGCATTCATCATCCGGGACCACCGGTCGGGCTACGGTGATATTTCACACCGCTGCCGATATACGCGAATGGACGAACCTTGTTGCTCGCTGCATGTACATGACCGGCGTACGAAAAGGCGACGTCTTTCAGAACATGATGACCTATGGTCTTTTCACCGGTGGACTCGGATTTCATTACGGCGCCGAGTCCATTGGCGCACTCGTCATCCCCGCCGGCGCAGGCAACAGCAAGCGACAGATCCAACTCATGCAGGATTTCGGAACCACCGTCATCCACATAATACCCAGTTACGCCCTGCATCTCAGACTTGTATTCGACGAGATGAAAGTCGATCCGCGGCGTGACACTAAACTGCGCATCGCGTTCATAGGAGCCGAACCTCACTCAGAAAAAACGCGTCTCAAAATAGAGGAACTTTACGGTTTCAAGGCCTACAATTCCTACGGTCTTTCTGAAATGAACGGCCCCGGCGTCGCTTTCGAATGCCCCCATCAGAACGGTCTTCACATCTGGGAGGACAATTTTCTTGTCGAAATAATCGATCCCATCACTCTTCAGCCCCTGCCCGATGGAGAGGAAGGCGAGCTTGTCATGACCACTCTCATGCGTGAAGGAATGCCGATCCTTAGATACCGGACTAAGGATCTCACGAGAATCATACCCGGTCCCTGTCCTTGCGGAAGAACCCACCGCAGAATAGACCGTATCAAGGGACGGACCGACGACATGATGATCATCAAGGGAGTGAACATCTTCCCGATTCAGATCGAAAAAAAGCTTATGGAAATACCAGGCGTAGGGACCAATTTTTTGATCATTCTTGAGCGTGAAGGCTTCAACGACAACATGATCGTGAAAGTTGAGGTAAAGCAGGAGTTCTTCAACGGAGACCTTATGCATCTCGAGCGCCTTAAGCGCCGGATAGTGGATGAATTGCGTAGCGACATCCTTATCACGCCTAAGGTGGAGCTCGTGGAGCCGAACACCCTTCCCCGAAGCGAAGGCAAGGCACAGAGGGTCATCGATAACAGAAAAGAATGACAAAAGGAGTTATGATCATGATTACCCGACAGCTTTCTGTCTTTGCCGAAAACAAGCCGGGAAGTCTCGCCCGTGTAACGGCAATTCTCGCAAGAGAAAAAATCAACATCAGGGCGACAACCATCGCATCATCCGATACTTTCGGCGTCATCAATCTCATCGTTGACGATCCGGAGCGTGCCCACAAGGCCCTGAAGAAGGAAGGCCTGATGGTAACTATGAAGAAAGTCTTTGCGGTGGTCATAGAGGACAAACCCGGCGGTCTGGACAAGCTTACCCAGTGCCTCTACAAGGAAAACATCAACATTAACAATGCTTACGGTTTCGTTCTGGAGAGCTGGAAGACAGCCGTTTTCGTCGTTGACGTGGATCAGATTGAAAAGACCGAGGAGGTCCTCAAGCGGGAGCGCTTCAAGCTTCTCGATGAGGATGCGCTGTCGGCGATTGAGCCGTTCCACTACAGCAAATACTGACCGTGCTGTTGAAAGACGCTATTTCAAAATAATTTTCAATAAAGGGTGAATATGAAGAAAGATAAGGGTCGATTTTCACAGAAGCACTCGCCTGACAGGAAAATCATTGAGCGCGTAGTGAAGGCTGCTCGCGAGAAAGCTAAAGACGGGGAGCTGACCTGCGCCCAGGCTTTCGACATCGCGAAAGAAACGGAGGTCACGCCTGAAGAGGTGGGTTTCACGGCCGACCGACTTGAAATCGCAATTTCCATGTGCCAGCTCGGCCTATTCGGTTACAGCCCTGTTTCACGGATCGTCAAACCCGCCGAAACAGTCTCTGTGGAGCTTGAACAGGCTATCCGGGCTTCGCTTGTGGACGGTCGTCTAACATGTGCGTCTGCGTGGGAAATCGCCTCAAGATTCCGGATGGCCAGAATCAGGGTGTGCGCGGCTTGTGAAACCCTTAAGATCAGAGTTTCGCAGTGCCAGCTCGGCGCCTTTTAATTGCTGCCGCAGACCTTATGTGTTCTGCTCGGCATAGCGCGCCAGGGTGAACAGCATGTCAGCCAGCCTGTTCAGATACTGGTGAATTTCCGCCCTGTCAATGATGCCCTCTTTTTTGAGGCGGGCGGCCCATCTTTCCGCCCTGCGGATTATTGTCCTTCCCACATCGATCTGGGCGCCCACAAGATTCTCCCCGGGGTATATGAATTCATTCTTAAGTCTAACCTTTTCCTGAAGCTCATCGATGAGATCTTCGATTCTGGAAACGTCTGCAGCTTCGATCCGCTTTCCAAGTTTTCCGAGATCCCCGGGAAGAGCCGACAGCTCCGCCCCAAGGATGAGCAGATCTTTCTGTACGGAAAGAAGGACACCCTTTATTTTCTCGTCGCCTGTCATGGCCCTCGCCACTCCCAAGGCTGAGCTGGCCTCGTCGAGCGTCCCGTATGTCTCCGGCCTGAGATCGAATTTAGGTATCCTCTGCCCACCGAGAAGACTTGTCTCTCCCCCGTCGCCGCGCTTTGAAAACTTCATTGTCCTCTCCTCTCCATATACCGCTTCATTATTTTTTCTACTGCTTCGGTGTTTCTTTCTGCGTGTAATACAATCCTCTCGAGGGTGAGCTCGCTGTCATCTATACCGTGGGCGTAATTGTCCACGGAGCACAGCGACGCGTATTCAAGATCGAGTTCCTGTGCGATCACTGCCTCGCTCGCCATTGTCATTCCGACAACGTCGGCAAACTGAGTCATCATTGCTATTTCGGCCTTTGTCTCCAACCGTGGACCTTTTGTCTGCCAGTATATGCCCCCGTCCTGAACATCTATTCCGCAATCCTGTGCCGCTTCCAACAATTTGCGGCGCACTTCCCCGCTCAACCTCGGCGTGATGTGAACCGCCCTGTCTTTATAAATAGTCGGTCCCCCGGCCGGCATTATATAATCATCTGGAACGAGCAGCATGCCGGGTTTGAGCATCTTCTTTAGCGAACCCGTAGAATTAACTGCGATGACCTCTTTGACACCGATATCTTTAAGTGCTTTCATGTTGGCTTGATGATTGATCAGATGAGGAGGAATATACCTGTGGGGATCATGTCCATGTCTCGGAATAAATGCCAATCCTTCACCTAGATAAACAATTGAGCGCCCGAACTCGTTCTCCAATGATCTCATTTCGAGTTTCTTAATTTTTTCCATCCCCTTCAGGGAAAGAGTGCCCGATAGAATGCCGAGGGGTTCCATGACTTCCTTTTTAAATATTAAATGATGCCGAGCTTATAGCAAATTCAGATTCCTCTGTCAAAAAGGTATAAAACATTTTATTTTTGACATACACGGAAATTATGCTAAAAGAAAACCAAATATTTAAATCAATATCTTTTAAAAGGAGTAACGCTGTCATGGCAGATGAAAGCCCTCTGATTCATGTTGGAGACGAAAATTTCGAAATGGAAATCCTTCAATCTGACAGGCCCGCACTCGTTGATTTCTGGGCTCCCTGGTGCGGTCCCTGCAGGGCCATCGCTCCAGTTATCGAGGAACTGGCCGGCCAGTATGCCGGCCGCGTCAAAGTGGCGAAGATTAACGTGGATGATCATCAGAAAACGGCCGCAGCCTTTAACGTCCGGAGCATTCCCACTCTTATCCTTTTCAAGGACGGAAAGGCTCAGGAAACCGTAATCGGACTGGTCTCGAAAGACCGCCTTGAAAATCTTCTCAAGAAGGTCCTCTGATGATACGTCCCTCCCACTTCAGGATTAGTTTCATTCTCTGGGCGGTGCTCATTGTTCTGAGCTCCTCCGGATGCGCTCTTTTCGGCCGTTCTGAAATGAGGCTGAACACCCCGGAAGCCATATACGAAAGAGGCGTCGAGTATTATCAGAAAGAGAAATACTCTAAGGCAATTGAGGCGTTTCAACGGGTGAAAGAGGAATATCCACTGAGCAAGTACTCCCTCATGGCTGAACTCGGAATAGCCGATTCTTACTTCAGCGATGAACTTTACGGCGAGGCCGAGTTAAACTACAGCGAATTCATAAATCTTCATCCTACGAATCCGAATGTCCCTTACGCTATTTATCAGCTGGGCATGTGTCATTACAATCAGATGCTCAGCATCGACAGGGACCAGATCGAGACAGTCAAGGCCAGAAAGGAATTCGAACGCATTCTATCACAGTTCCCCACCAGCAAATTCGCCCCTCTGGCCGAGCAGAAGCTTCGTGAATGCAGAAAACGGCTTGCGGAAAATGAATTTTATGTTGGTCACTTTTACTTCAAAATGAAGCAGTACAAAGCCGCCCTGAAGCGTTTCGAGACGGTAGCAAAAGAATATTCAAATCTCGGTCTGGATTTTAAAGTAAAGCATTACATCGAGGAAACCAAACGGCGCATCGATCGCGAGGAAAAGGAAAGGATTGCCCGGGAACGGGAGGAAAAGCAGAAAGAGAAAGACCAGAATAAAAAGAAAGACGGGAAAGAAGCAAAGAAGGGATAATTCTCATTATAAATGAGGCCCGATTTTTAACCTCCGGAGAGTCTTTCCCGCCGTCTCCATCTGATCGCATGCTGACGTATCGATCACGATGTGCCGTGTTTCAGAAACTTCTGTTATCGGATCAAATCTCCGCTTCTGTGATTCATAAATCTCCCAGCGACCGTCCGACGCTTCATCCGTATCGAACATTCGTCTGTCAAGCCTATTTCGGATGACGTCATCCGGACAGACACACTCCAGAACAAAATAGTCAACACCGATCCTTTCAGCCGCCTCCACTGCCATCATGCGATGCTCCTTACTGCTGAACGATGCGTCTATGATTACCGACCCGCCCTCCTGCAGTTTTTCCTCCGCCAGTTTGATTGCACGGTCATATGTCATCGCCGTGATTTCTTCAGCGTAAATTCCCTTTCTGAAAGGCTCATGGCGGCGCTCAGTTGGCTGCAGGCTCAGCATCTCCTTTCTCAGAACGTCGGTTCGAATCACTTCCGCGCCGGTAAGCTGAGCGAGATTCCTTGCAAGAACGCTTTTTCCCGTTCCCATAAGTCCTCCTATTATTAACAGCGTCGGCCTCTCAATTCGTGCCGCATATTTAAATGCAAGATCGAAATACTTTGATGCGGTTTTCGCCGCCTCATCTCTATCTTCATGACTCAAGGCCTGATCTTCGCTCCTGAACGCAGTCACTTTCCCTCGGACATAGGCATAATAACATTTGTAAAACGGCAGTAGTATCTTCATTTCCCTGTCACCGGCATGACGGACGTACGCATCCACGAATGTCCTGCCGTAATCCGAATAATGATTGAAATCCAGATCCATTGTTAGAAAGGCAACGTCAGTTGTCACATCGCCGTATCGGAACCGCTCGTTGAATTCAATGCAATCGAAAATGACGATACCGTTTTCGAGGCATATATGCTCGAGATGAAGGTCTCCGTGACAGTCCCGGATGCGATGCTCCTCCACCCGGCGAAGAAAAAGATCTTTATGCCGTGACATGAAATCAAATATGTGGTCCCGGATGAATTCGTACTGGAATCGAGGTATGACCAGATCGATGTACTTAGCCGTCTGCTCGAAGTTCTCCTCCTGATTTCTCCTTACGGTATCAATGCACCCGTTTTCGTCTATCTTGCCGCCTGTATCGGCCTTTCGGTGAAACTCAGCCAATTTCACGGCCACTCTCTCAAGGATTGACGGATCGAAACTTTTTTCCGCTATTAAACTCTTAAGCATCCTTTCTTCAGGAAGAGCGGACATGACAACAGCGTAATCGACTGTCTCAACGCCTTTCCCGAGCACAATGATTCCCGTTGAATCTACGCTCACCTCCACGACGTCCAGATAAATCTCCGGGGCGAGCCGTCTGTTCAGTCGTAGTTCCTCGCCGCAGTAATGCTTCCGTTTGTCCAGGGTTGTGAAATCGAGAAAACCGAAGTCCACGGCCTTCTTTACTTTGTACACTCTGGGTCCGGCTATAAATATATATGAAATGTGCGTCTGCACAAGCCTGACCGACTCCGGCCTGTGTGGATAGAATCCTGGACTCATCATGGCCTGCACAAGTCCGGGGTGAGTCATTCAGTTTCCTCCTCCTTGAGATCTTCTCCGCTCAACTGCCCGCATGCAGCCAGTATATCGGCGCCCCTGCTCGTCCTTAGAATGGCTGTGAATTTTCTTTCGATTAAATAGCTCCTGAATGCGTCGATTGTTTCCTTCGATGGTGCCCTGAAAGCCGAGCCCGGGTATTCGTTGAAGGCTATCAGGTTTATCTTGCACCTCTGTCCGTGCAGCAACCTAGCTAGTCGGCGGGCGTCATCGAGCGACGCATTGACGCCGTCTATGAGAATGTACTCGAAGGTAATCCTTCTGCGGCGCGGCATTTCATAGTGACGGCAGGCGTCAAGAAGGTTTTTAATGGGATACTTCCTGTTCACAGGCATGAGCCTGCTTCTCGTTTCATCATCCGCCGCATTCAGGGACACGGCGAGATTCACGCAGGCATCTTCCCCAAGACGCCGGATCATCGGGGCGATGCCGCACGTAGAGAGGGTAATCTTGCGCCTGGAAATGCCGAGCCCCGCATCGGAGGTCATGATGCCGATCGCCCGTATGACATTTTCGTAATTATCCAGCGGCTCGCCCATGCCCATGAGAACGATGTTGTCGATCTCCCGTCCTTCCGGAATCTGTAAACGGCTGACGGTTATCTGGTCCGTGATCTCTGAAGGAAGGAGATTGCGCTTTAAACCGCCCTTGCCTGTCAGGCAGAAACTGCATCGCATGCGGCATCCCGCCTGAGTGGAGACGCAGAGTGTTCTGTCATTCTTTCCGGGGATGAGAACGCTCTCGACTGAAAGACGATCTTCCAGGCGGAAGAGAATTTTTTTTGTCCCATCTTCCGAAGTCTGAATTCTGTCGATCCTGAGACGGCTGATCCTCGCAAGACCGACCAGTTCTTTCCTGAATTTAGCCGACAGATCGGTCATGCCCTCGAACGATGACGCGCCGAATCTGTATAGCCACTTCATAATCTGACGTGAACGGAACTTTTCCTTGCCGAGGTGTAAGATGAAAGCCTCGATTTCCTCCTCGGTCATATCTTTCAAATTCGGAAGCACTTTTTGGACCGTTTTGTCAGGCGAGCTTTCTCTCAAGATTTTCCGCAATTGCCTCGATGAAGCTTTCCGTGCTTACTTTTCTGTTCCGCGGGTCCGGATCGGCTACCGCCAGAAGGTCTCCCGTCATGATCCCCGACTCGATGGTTTCGATCGCTGCCGCTTCGAGTGTTTCAGCGAACCTGACCGCATCGCTTTCACCGTCCATCTCTCCGCGCTTTTTAATACCACCTGTCCATGCGAAAATCAGCGCCATGGAGTTCGTTGAGGTCGCCTCGCCGGCCAGATACTTGTAATAATGTTTCTGCACCGTCCCGTGGGCTGCTTCATATTCGTACCATCCCCGAGGCGATACCAGAACTGAGGTCATCATTGCAAGGCTGCCGCAGGCGGACGCCACCATGTCCGACATGACATCGCCGTCATAGTTCTTCAGGGCCCAGAGCATACCGCCCTCGGAGCGGATGATCCTGGCGACGGCGTCATCGATTAGCGTGAAGAAATAGCTTATGCCCGCCTCTCTGAAACGGTCTTTCCATTTGTTTTCGAATTCGTCATCGAAAATCTCTCTGAAGCGGGCATCGTAGGTCTTCGAGATCGTGTCTTTTGTGCTGAACCACAGATCGACTTTCTGATCCAGGGCGAAAGTGAAACATGCCCTGGCGAAACTCCTGATCGATTCGTCTGTGTTGTGAATCCCCTGAATAATTCCCGGGCCGGTGAAGTCCTTTATCTTCTTCCTCTGCGGATGACCGCCGGACGGCGTGTAAATAATCTCCGCCACCCCCTCTCCGGTGACAAGCATCTCCACACTGTCGTAAACATCCCCGTATGCATGTCTTCCTATGGTGATCGGTTTCTTCCAGGGAGAGACGAATGGTTTTACATTCTTCACCAGAATCGGCTTTCTGAAAACAGTGCCGTCGAGCATGGCCCTGATAGTCCCGTTCGGGCTCTTCCACATCTCTCTCAGACCGTATTCCCTGACCCGATCTTGATTAGGAGTGATTGTGGCGCACTTTACACCAACACCATACTTCATGATGGCCTTCGCGGCATCCACAGTCACCCGATCATCAGTATCATCCCTGTGCTTTATATGAAGATCGTAATAATCGATCGGAATATCCAGCCAGGGGAAAATCAACTTATCCTTGACCATCTTCCACATTACGCGGGTCATTTCGTCGCCGTCCATCTCCACAAGCGGCGTTTTCAATCCGATTTTAGTCATAAAACCCTTCGACCTCTTCCACTCACCATTTACAGTTTACTTCTCACTGAAATACAGGGCTCCCCCTGCCAGCAGGATTCCCACCTGGCGCTCTGTGAGCTGATATACCACAGGGTGAACCGTGTTCCTGGTCAGATTCCGAACTTCGAGCTGTCCCCCTTCCTGAAGAATCCGCCGTACATCTTTTATCTCCAGACGGTCGCCCTGTTGCATGTCGTCATAACTAATCGCATTCTTGAAGGTAAGCGGCAGAATTCCGAAATTGACCAGATTAGCCGCATGAATCCTTTCAAATGACTTCGCAATTATAGCCTTGACGCCGAGAAACATCGGACATATAGCAGCGTGCTCTCTTGAAGATCCCTGCCCGTATGACTCCCCGGCCACGATTATGTTGTGAATCCCCTGATCACGAAGCGCTATAGCCCGATCAGGAAACTCAGGGTCCAGAACTTCAAAGACGAATCGGGCGTAGCGTGGTATGTTCGAACGGAATTTCATCCTCTCCCCGGCGGGCATGATGTGATCCGTCGTTATCTCATCACCAACTTTGATTGTCACCTCTCCCCTGATCTTCTCCGGAAGAGGTTCGTTCAAGGGCGGTTCGCCTATATTCGGGCCCCTGTAAATCTCCACAGAAGACGGGTCACGCGTGTCCTGGGGGCGAATTATCATCCCATCGTCAATCACAAACCGCCTCGGAATTTTGACACGCGGATACGGAATGCCGAGATCGCGCGGGTCCGTTATCTTACCCGTGATCACCGCCGCAGCCGCTGTCTCGGCGCTCACAAGGTAAACCTGCGCATCCTTTGTCCCCGATCTCGCCAGAAAATTCCTGTTCGACGTCCGCAGTGATATTGCATTGGAACGCGGACTCTGGCTGTTTCCGATGCAGAATCCACAGGAACTTTCAGTTATTCTTGCCCCCGCCGCTATCAAATCAGCCAGATAACCCTCCATGGCGAGATGTTGAAGGACCTGCCTCGAACCCGGAGTAAGAACAAAGCTCACCCTGGGATGTGCTACTTTTCCTTTCAGAATAGCCGCCACTGTGGCGAAATCCCTGTAGGAAGCGTTTGTACAGCTTCCTATGCAGACCTGATCCACCGCTAGCCCTTCCACATCTCTGACGGGGCCTACGTTGTCGGGACTGTGCGGCTTCGCCACTAGAGGGACAATGTCCGAGAGGTTTATCTCTACAATGCGGTCGTATTCAGCGTTGGCATCCGCCCGGATCCTTATCCATTCGCCCTCACGGTTCTGGGCTTTTAGGAACATCCTCGTCACCTCATCACTCGGAAAAACGGATGTGGTCACGCCGCATTCCGCGCCCATGTTGGTGATCGTCGCCCTCTCGGGAACCGAAAGTGTAAGAACACCGTCTCCGCCGTATTCGAACACCGTATCTACATTCCCCCGAGTCGTGAAAGTCTGCAGAATTTTAAGGATAACATCTTTCGCCGAAACCCAGGGGTGTAACCTGCCTGTCAGATTGATTCTAAATACCTTGGGACAGGTGAAATAAAAGGGCCGTCCTCCCATGGCACGCGCCACATCCAGACCTCCGGCCCCGATTGCGAGCATGCCCAGGCCGCCGCCTGTTGGAGTATGGCTGTCCGATCCCAGCAGTGTCTTACCCGGTATTCCGAAGCGCTCCAGATGCACCTGATGGCAGACCCCGTTGCCTGCCCTCGAATAATAGATTCCGTAACGAGCCGCAACCGTCTGAAGATACCTGTGGTCGTCCGCGCTCTCAAAGCCGATCTGCACGGTATTGTGGTCAACATAACTTACAGAGAGTTCAGTCTTAACACGGTCTATTTTCATAGCCTCGAACTGAAGATAGGCCATCGTCCCGGTGGCATCCTGAGTCAGCGTCTGGTCAATCCTGATGCCGATCTCGGTTCCGGGGTCATAACGGCCCGAAACAAGATGACTCTCGATCAATTTTTGCGTGATGCTCTGTTTCAAGTAAGACCTCTCTCATTCGATAATAATTCAGAAGTTATCCGAAAAGACCATTCATTTCAATACAAAGTTGAATTTCAGACGGCAAAAGAATTGATTCTTGATAATTTCAGCCGGTAAGGATAAGTAAAGTTTGAAAGATAAAATTCCGGCGGGCGTTCTATAATTTTTGACGACTCGATTCCCGCTTTATCAGAAATGAGACAATAGTTCATAAATTTGAGAGGTTCATGATGACAGGAATCCTGATCCGCTGGTTTATTCTCACACTTTCGATAATAGCAGCCGCTTACGCGGTCGAAGGAATCGTGGTGAGCGGTCTCTTGGCCGCCTTCTTCGCCGCGGCCGTTCTGGGAATCTTGAACGCAGTTCTCCGCCCCATACTCATTATTTTGACGCTCCCGATAAACATTCTTTCCCTGGGGCTCTTCACCTTTGTCATCAACGCCTTTCTTCTTAAAATGGTATCCGGCGTAATTCCCGGCCTGGACATCCATGGATTCTGGCCCGCCGTTCTCGGCGCCCTGATTATCAGCATCGTGAGCTGGATACTGAATGCCCTTATCGGAGAAAGAGGACAGGTTGAGGTCATTGATCTGAGGAAACGCGGAGACCGGTGGGAATGAAAAACCTTACCCCCGCCATGCGGCAGTATCTGGAAATCAAGGAGAATTACAAAGATGCTATTCTCTTTTACCGCATGGGCGATTTCTACGAGATGTTCTTCGAGGACGCTGTTACCGCTTCACGCGTCCTTGAGATAACTCTTACATCACGGAACAAGGGCAAGGAAGACAGCATTCCCCTGTGCGGCATCCCTTATCATGCCGCTTCCCCTTATATCGCACGGCTGATCGAAAACGGCTTCAAGGTCGCCATCTGTGAGCAGATGGAGGAACCGCGACTTGCGAAAGGAATCGTCAAGCGTGCCGTTGTGCGTGTGATCACGCCGGGCCTTGTCCTTGATGCGGAAAACCTAACAGCCAAGGAAAACAATTTTCTCTCCGCCCTTTACTTACTGGAAGGAATCGCAGGTCTCGCTTTTCTGGATATCTCCACGGGCGAATTCAGGATCTCCGAATCAGCCGACCCGGAACTTCTGCTGAGTGAAATAGTCTCCCGTGATTTCAGGGAGCTTCTGGTAAGCCGGGAGCAGAAGATAAGCCGTATTCTGAAAATCTTTTCTTCCCAGGCCTTTTCCTGCCTCGTCAATGAACTTCCCGATGAATATTTCGACGTCGAGATTGGTCTTGAGCGTCTGAGAGAACAGTTTTCAGGTCCGGCGCTAGCGGACATCCATCCTGAAGGACATCCCGCCGCCGTATCCGCTGCGGGAGCACTTCTCCGGTATGCGGCGGAAACCCAGAACGAAAAACTCACTCACGTGATCGACCTCCGGTGGCATAAGGTAGACCGTCACCTCATAATCGACGAAACTGCCCGCCGAAACCTCGAGATATTCAACACCCTCCGGGACAACAGGAAAGAGGGAACTCTTCTCAGCGTGATCGACCGGACTGTGACCGCCATGGGAGGCAGAAGACTTCGCTGGTGGCTCCGATATCCTCTCGTCGACCCCGCCGGAATCCGTGAAAGGCTTGAGGCCGTGGGTGAGATAAAGGACAGCCATATCATACGTAACGATCTAAGAAAATCTCTTCAAGGCGTCGCCGATCTCCAGCGCCTGGGAAGCCGTATCTCCATGGGGGTCGCCAACGCCAGGGATCTCATTGCCCTGAAGACGTCTTTCCAGATAATTCCTTCGATCCGGCGGAGCCTAGCCGATTTCCGCTCGGCCATTATCTCTTCGATTTACTCCGGACTCGATGAAATGACCGACATTGTCGCATTGATTGACAAAGCCATTGCCTTCGACCCGCCTCCAACCCTTCGCGACGGCGGGATCATAAGGGAAGGTTACGATGAAGAGCTGGACCGACTGCGGTCAATCTGCCGTGACGGCAAGAAATGGATCTCCTCTCTTGAGGAACGGGAAAGGAAAAGAACCGGAATCGCTTCCCTTCGCGTCGGATTCAACTCAGTCTTCGGCTATTACATTGAAGTGTCCCGCACCAACGCGCACCTCGTGCCCGCGGATTATATCCGCAAGCAGACTCTCGTCAACGCGGAAAGATACATCAATCAGGAGCTGAAGTCATATGAGGAAACGGTTCTGAACTCCGAGCAGCTGAGCCGGGAGCGTGAGTACGAGCTTTTCATAGGCGTGCGCGATGCCGTAGCCCGTGAGACCGGCAGGATTCTTAGATCGGCCGGCCTTATAGCGGATCTTGACGCCATCGTCTCGCTGGCCGAGATAGCCGAGCTATACGGATACTGCTGCCCCGTCGTGGATTCCGAAGACATAATCGAGATCAGGGATGGGCGACATCCCGTTGTCGAGCGCATGCCGCTACCGGAGGGGTTCGTCCCCAATGACGCCGACCTTGACGGAGGCGGCAGGCGTATACTCCTAATAACCGGTCCCAATATGGCCGGTAAGTCAACCTACATAAGGCAGATAGCCCTGATAGTTCTTCTCGCCCAGATGGGCAGTTTCGTTCCCGCCGCATCGGCACGCATCGGAATAGTGGACCGCATATTCACCCGTGTAGGCGCAGCCGACAGCCTCGCAAGCGGAGAGAGCACCTTCATGGTGGAAATGAACGAAGTTGCATCCATCCTGAGGAATGCAACGAACCGGAGTCTTATCCTTCTTGACGAGGTCGGAAGGGGAACCAGTACTTTCGACGGGTTGAGTATCGCCTGGGCCGTTGCCGAATACATCCATGATACGGATTCTCTCAAATCCCGGACTCTCTTTGCGACCCACTATCATCAGCTCACAGACCTCGCCCTGACGAAAGACGGCGTAAAAAATCTCAGCATAGCCGTCAAAGAATGGGGTGATCGAATCATCTTTCTCCGGAAAATCGTCGATGGGGGAACCAGCAGAAGTTATGGTATCCAGGTAGCCGGTCTCGCCGGCGTGCCGGTTGAAGTCATCGCGAGAGCGAAGGAAATCCTGGAAAACCTTGAACGGGGCGAACTCGATGAAATCGGCATGCCGAAGCTGGCAAGACGCAGGAAGGGCTCTGATGCCGGGCGCTCCGAACAGTTGAATCTCTTCATGGATGATGAAACGCTTGTTTTGCGTGAGCTGAGAGAAGCGGACATCTCAAAGATGACCCCTCTCGACGCCCTAAACCTCATCCACAAATGGAAGGAAAGTCTCAAGCGTTAGCTCTACTTCATGCAGACGCTGAGAACTTGTTTGAGATCGGTGTACCCTTTCACGACCTTGAAAATGCCGTCCTGGAGAAGCGTCCTCATTCCCTGTGATATGGCAGTCTCCCTGATGACTTCAACGGCTTCCTTTTTGGCAACCTGTCTTTTGATCTCGTCACTTGATATGAGGAGTTCGTAAATGCCCATCCGGCCCCTGTAGCCGGTGTTATTGCAATCACTGCATCCCTTTGGCCTGAACAGTTTGAAGTCGTCCGTAAACGTAACATTAAGCTCCGGGAAGTATGATTCCCCGTAATGGTGAACCAGCTCCTCGAATTCCATCTGGGTAGGATGATAGGCCTCCTTGCATTTCTTGCAGAGCGTTCGCACAAGTCGCTGTGCAAGGATCCCCAGGAGTGAATCAGCGAAGTTGAATGGGTCTATCCCCATGTCCAGGAGCCTCACGATAGTTTCAGGGGCGCTGTTTGTGTGCAGCGTGCTGAACACGAGATGTCCTGTAAGGGATGCCTCTACGCCGGTCTTGGCTGTTTCAAAATCCCGCATCTCCCCGACCATGATGACATCGGGGTCCGCACGTAGGAAGGCTCTCATTGCAGCACTAAAATCGAAGCCGATTTTGGGGTTCACCTGGACCTGACGTAAACCCTCCTGAGTGATTTCCACAGGGTCTTCCGCCGTCCATATTTTTGTGTCCGGCGTGTTTATATGGTGAAGGGCAGCATGAAGGGTCGTCGTTTTTCCTGATCCGGTCGGTCCGACGACCAGTATTATCCCATAGGGCTTCGCCAGGACCTCTGTGAATTCCCTGAAATCACGCGGTGACATGCCCATCTGCTCCAGAGTCATGGTTTCACCCTTCGCCAGAATGCGCATGACCACGTCTTCCACATTTCCCTGGGTTGGAATGGTCGCCACGCGAAGTTCAATCTCGTCACCGCCCGACCTTCGGAATTTTATTTTTCCATCCTGGGGCAGACGGCGCTCGGTGATATCCAGATTGGACATGATTTTCAGTCTTGAAACCATGGCCCCCCTGTAACTGTAAGGAACAGTCTGATAGAGAACACAATCGCCATCAATCCTGAAGCGTATGTCGACCGCTTTCCTCTTTACGCTCGGTTCGATGTGAATATCTGAGGCCCTTCTTGCGTTTGCATCGTTTATTATCTTGTTCACGAGCTGCATTATGACGCTGTCGGATTCGGATACGAGGTCCTCTTCCTCCTCATCTCTATCCTCCGCTATCTCGAGTCTTCCAAGCATCTCCGCCAGCGACTCATCGCTCTCGCCGGACCTGAAAAAATTATTTATGTATTTTATTATGTCTTCTTTAAGAGCAACGTTGTATTCGATCAGTTTTGTCTTGAGCAGGTTTTCGATTGTATCCCGCTTCAATATGTTATTGGGATCGTCAACGATTACACGTATTTTCCCGTCAGCCCTCTCCAGGGGAACCCACAGCTCCCGGCGCAGGAATTCCTGCCTCAGGTTGCGCAGAAGGTCTCCTGGTATTGGCTTCTTTTCGTCGTATTCGACGAACTTGCACCTGTAGAACTCCTCGAGCGATTTCCCGATGTCATCCTTGGACACCTTGAATTTTTTCATCAGATATTCTTCCATGGTCTCGTTGGCCTTCCGAGCCTCCGCCCATGAATTGTCCAGGTCGTTGTCGGTGAGAAATCCCCTCGAAACGAGATAATCGAACCTAGTCTTTCTGCGCCTTGCTACCCTTTGCTGATTGTAAAATGCGATTCCGAGGACTTCTGCGATCTCCTCGAGGAAGCTCTGTTCTTCTTCCGAAAATTTTCCCCCTCCCTTTCTGTTGATTATCTGAATGACGCCCATCAATGACTGTTCATACATGATTGGAACCGCAAGCACCTGCGTTGTCCTGAAACCGGTCTTCTTGTCCCAGCTGTCATCGAAACTCAGGGCCCTGTCTATTTTCTTCAGCTCTTCCTTGTCATAGGCGTCGGCGATATTGACGGCCCTCTGCATGTTAGCCACGTATCCCGCAATGCTGGAATTGTTTATCGGCACCCTTATCTCGTTAATCTTGCTGCCCGCCAGAAACATTGAATAAATTTCCTTTTTCGCCGTGTCCGCGACATAAATCGTCAGCGCATACGCACTGAACAGATTCAGAATGCCATCTCTAAGATCCACCAGGATCTGCTTGATATTCTGAGCTGCGTGAATGCGATTGGTTATATTTACCAGTGCATTTCGCAGAGCCAGCTGTTCTTCCAGCGCGGATAGCTGCGGTTTGACGGCTTTACTTTCCATGTCTATTATCCCGTCACATAGTATTCTTCAATTTCAGGCTTACCGATTAAATTTCAGTTTGAAGACATCAACTTGTTTTAATCTATCTCATTAGAAATGAAATAAAAACAAAATTTTCATATATAATCAATAAAAACTTGAATATATGAAAAAATTACTATATGTCGTCATCTGATAAATAATTCTTCAGCATAATGCCTTAACGACACTTGAGCACAAGATCCGTTCTGGAAAATGCATATTCTGTTTGTCTGCACCGCCAATATATCACGCAGTTTCATGGCGGAGCGTATTCTGAAATCCAGGCTGAAAAAGGCGCAGCGATATGACATAGATGTTTCTTCCGCCGCGATAATGGATATGAATGAGGCACCCGGCGATCCCTCGGCGGTGAGGATCCTCGCTGAAAGCGGATTCGACGGCTCAGGTCACCGCTCCCGGCTCCTCACAGATGAAATAATCAACGCGGCCGACAGGATTATAGTAATGGAAGAAAGCCACCGCCGATACATCGCCGAGAAATTTCCGGGGACGGAGAATAAAATTTTCATGCTGAAGTCCTTCTCCCCCTTTTTTGACAGGTCTAATCCCGACATCCGGGACTGCTATGGAAAATCACCGTACCACTTGAGACTCTGCTTCGCCGAAATATACGACTCCATTGAAGGAATGATGAAATGTATCTGGAATACTGGGGTCTTAAGGAATTTCCCTTTGAGAATGTTCCGGACCCGAAATTCATGTACTTCTCAGCCGAATTCGAAGAGGCTCTCATCAGGCTCCTTTATGCAGTGGAGAGAAAAAAGGGGGCGGCGCTTCTCACCGGCGAGGTTGGATGCGGCAAAACCACCCTGAGTCGGGTTCTGATTCAGAGACTCTCTGAGAACAACGCGGATATAAGTCTAATCACCAACCCGAGTCTCGACCCGCCCGATTTCCTCAAGGAAATACTTTATCAGTTCGGGATCAGTCCCGCTGCGACATCAACTAAATCCGATCTCTTGAGCATGCTGAATTCAAGGATGCTCGAGAACATGAGGGAAGACAAGACAACACTGCTTATAATAGACGAAGCCCAGGTCATCTCGAAACAGACCTTCGAGGAAGTTCGGCTTCTTCTCAACTTTCAGTTGAACGATCGATTTCTTCTCACTCTGATTCTCATCGGCCAGCCGGAGCTGAGAGACATCATCCGCGATATAAAGCAGCTCGACCAGAGAATCGCCATAAAATACCATCTGTCGCCGCTTAATTTCGACGACACCGTAAAGTACATAAGGACACGCCTGAAAGTAGCCGGTTCAGAAAAAGATGTCTTTACGCTCGAGTCAATCGACGAAATCTACCGAAGCTCTACCGGCATTCCGAGAAAAATAAATAATATTTGCGATATGTGCCTTATGATCGGCTTTGTCTCCAAGCTACAGATAATCGACTCAAACGTAACCAGGAAAGTAATCAGGGATATCTCCTCCGACTGACCCCGTAACGCCGGATTTCATTTCATTTTTATTTCTCTCCGGGAATCTCGTCCTGGGAAACACCGTCGACGATGAAAAAAAGGGGGTTCTGGGCAAGCTTTACAATGACGTCGCCTTCTACTCTATTTCCTTCTCCGTCATAAATAATTTTCACGTCGGGCCGCAGCGGATGCTGCCGGTCATTTGTCATCACCCTTGCTATCGCTTTGTTGTTGAGAATAACATAGCTGCCGGGCGGATAGAGCGAGATCTCCTGCAGGAAAACCTTGATCACGAAAGGCGCAAAAAGTTCGTTCTTCTGTTTTATGAGTTCCTTGGCCGAAAGCGGCTGCAGGAGCGCCCTGCGGTACGGCCGGTGGTGAGTCATGGCTTCATAGCTGTCCGCAATTGCAACGACCCTCGCGAACTCATGAATGCTGTTTCCCTGCAGACCCCGCGGATATCCCTGGCCTCCTTCCCTTTCGTGGTGTTCGTAGGCGACAATCGGCAGATTCGGATGACTTTCCCGGTATGCGTTGAGAATATCCCTACCTATGTCGGGGTGCGTTTTAATAATATCAATTTCCTGTCCAGTCAATTTATCTCGCTTGAGTCTAATGGCATCCGGAATTCTGAACATGCCGGCATCGTGAAGCAGGGCGCAAAGACCCAGGTCCAGAATCTTTCCGCCTGTGTACCCAAGGCCCAATCCCAGCTTAAGTGAATAGACGGCAACATTCACCTGGTGGGATATGTTGTAATCTTCCTCTTCGAATGTTTTCGTAGTTAAGGGGTAAATGGCTTCGATAAGGTCCCTCGATTCCGCCATGCGCTCTATTATCTTTCTTGCCGGCTGAATATCGAATCGCTGACCGGCGATAATTCTTCCCTTGATCGTTTCCAGACAAAACCGGGCATCATCATATATTTTACGAACGTCCACAACCGGCTGCACTGAGACCTCAACTTCACTTTCCTCAGACTCTTTTATCGCCCTATCAGGTGGAACAATCACGCCCGCATCTCTTTTTTCAGTATTTTCAACCTGAACTTTTCCCGCAGTCACCTCCATCCGGGATGAACGGACCTTTTCCTCCCTTTGAACTGATAGTGAATCTCTACTCGGTGATACCGCGGTGGGAGATGCCTTTCGCAATTCTTTAGATTTGACGTCTCTATATTCTCTGTAGTCTGTTTGATTATCTTCACGCGGCGTCGTAGTCACCTTTTCCGATACTGCTTCCTTTTCCGACAGGACTGTCTGCTCTTTCGACTGCTCACTGCGTCGGGAAACAAGCCTGCTCTTTAGCTTTAAAGCACCGAGTTCGCTTAAACGCAAAGGCCCCTCCTCGGCCTTGTCTTCAATTTCAGGCTCGGCCTCTTTATCCGGTGAACTCTTTTTTACGGTCCCCTTTTTGATAAGATCAGAAAATCTTACAATTTCATCATCTTTCTGTTCCATTTTATCCCCGCCGCATGTCCTTGCTATTGAGCGCTTTATGAACCATCTCGGGTTAATTCATATTACGCCATATTGTTATAGTATATCAAATATATTATACGAATAATGTCAATAGAAATATCGCCGGACCATTTCGTTCACTATAATTTTTTTGCGTACCGAATAACATCTCTCTTTCCGTCAGGGCTCGCACACTTTTATGTTGAAATAACATTGACTTATTGTTAAGTTTTTACTGGATTAAGAAAAGCTTTGATGATATGTGACCCACACGGAGGTGCACATGCCTGAAAAGGGGAAAAATTATTTTCCTGCCATCCTGATCTTCCTTTGTCTTATACCGTGTCTTTCAGCCTGCTACGGCGGGTTCATGACATCTTCAATTCCCGCAAGACAGTATCTTGAAAACCGGGAGGCTTATGACGTCAAGGTAGAGAAAGTCAGGGCCGAGACGCTGGAAGAGATAAAACAGATGACCCTGGTCAGGGAAAACAGCGTCTTCACGGAGAAACGCGGTTATCCGGAGTATATCGTCGGCCCCGGTGATGTTTTAATCATCAATTTCTGGGAAGGCCCGAATCCAAAGCCCTATGAAACAACAGTGCGACCGGACGGGAGGATCTCCTATTCATTCGTTGATAACATTATGGTCGGAGGTATGACGACCGCAGAGATTGCAGATGCACTGGTCAAGGCACTAAAGGAATACATCCGCGCGCCGAGGCTAGAAGTCATGGTCAAGGAATACAGGAGCAAGACGGTTCTTCTTTCCGGTCAGATCAATGTCCTTCAGCAGGGGATCTCCGGGCCCGGAAAATACAGCCTGAAGGGAAAGACGACTGCTCTCGATATGATCATACTCGCGGGCGGACCCATAGTAGGAAGAGCAGCGCCGTCACGTGGAGCCGCCGCAACTATCAGTGCGGGCGGAGTTCCTCTCGGCGATGCCGACATGAGGAATGTCGAGCTTGTCCGGAAAGGGAAAAAATACACCCTCAATCTTTACGACGCTATGTTCAAAGGTGACACAAGCCAGAACGTCATCCTTGATGATAACGACATCATCACGGTGCCCGAACTCCCCATTTACGGAGAAAGGATTTACGTCTTCGGAGAGGTGAATCAGGAAGGAATATACAGGCTGAAAGACGCAGCGGATTTTCTTTCAGCTCTCTCAAACGCAATGGGACTCACGCGAACCGCCGTGAAGGAGGACATCAAGATCATCCGGGGCTACAAGGAAAGGAACCGAAAGCCCCTCGTCCTGTCCGTCAATTACTATGACATCGTAAGGCGAGCGGATCTCTCGCAAAATCTCCAGCTCATGGACGGAGATGTAGTCTACGTGCCAAGGACTGCCATAGGCGATGTCAATGAGTTCATCGTTAACACCACACCCCTTCTCGATTATCTATTTTATCCGAGCAAATACAGAGATTCATACATGAACACTAACTGGATGAGAATGAACAATTTCTAAAGGATGACTAACACTCCAATGAAAACGGACCGCTGAATGGCACAGTACGATTTCGACCTCCGCGAATATTGGCGCATCATCAAAAAAAAGAAGTTCATAATCGTTTTCACAACAGTGGCAATGGGGCTATTCAGCCTCATTTTTTCCATCCTCGGCTCCCCTACTCCTATATACAAAGCCACCGCATCCGTTAAATTCGAGCGGAGCAGTCTCGCCTCCGGCCTCTATCTCCAGACCATCTCAGTTTCGCCCGGCGATGACATGCAGACCCAGATGGCCATCATAAAGAGCTATTCGATCATCGAGCCCGTAGCCAAAAAACTCGGCATGATCCCCGCCGCCGCGACCTCCGATGAAATAAGAAACAGTGCTAAATACGTCAACATTATAACCAGCCTGAAAAATGCCATCCAGACCGAACAGGAGGCACAGAGTTCAATCATCAACATAACGGCTACCTCTCAGGATCCGAGGTTCGCGCAGCGTCTCGCAAATACAGTCGTTTCCGTTTACAAGGAACAGCGGACGCTCGAAGTCAACAAGAGAACCATCGATGCGCGGAAATTCGTCGAAGAGCAGCTCAATGTCGCCCGCGAAAAGCTGAAAAGCTCTGAGGACGCCGTTCGGGATTTTCGAGAGAAAAACAAGCTCATATCCGTAGACGCTCAGGCGAGCGCACTCATGGCACAGCTTGGCACGTACAGAACTGCTTACGAGAAAGCCGCTGCCGAACTTGAAAAGATCCAGGACATCTTAATTCAACTTTCGCGGGCGGAAACGCAGCCCTTTACGTCCAAAACAAGCTTTTACCTCGACGAGGCCTCGACGACATACAAATCGCTTAACGACAGACTCCTTCAGCTGCTCATGGACCGGGACACGCTCCTTATCACATACACCGAAAACTTTCCCCAGGTTGTCGAAATCAAGAAGAGGATCCATGAAACCATCCAGACAATGCGGGCTCAGCTCTCCGCCCAGAGGAGATCTCTTTCTGAAAACATCCATTTTTTGAAAAAGAAGATCGAAGAGACTGACAGACAAATAAAGAGTCTTCCCGAAATCGGACTTGAGCTTGCCAGGCTTGAGCGCAACGTCAAGGTTAACACCGAAGTGTATTCACTGCTTGAAAAGAGTTATCAGGAATCCCTTATCAAGGAAGCCGAGAAGGTTGAGGATGTCCAGATCGTCCGCCCTGCCCTCGAACCGACATCCCCCGTGAACCCACCCAAGACCGCCGCAACCGCCGGCATCGGAACGGTCCTTGGTCTCATTCTCGGGCTGGTCTTCGCATTTCTGATCGAAACCTTCGATACATCAATCGGCACAATCGAAGAGGTCGAGAATTACCTCGGTGCTCCGGTCCTCGGCGTGATTCCCCAAATAACACAGAAAGATCTCAAGGCTTCTCTCAGCGAAAAATATCCAGGGAGAGTGGACGAAATGACTTCCGAAAGGGTATCGAGACTCATCTCGCACTTTTCTCCCCAGTCAACTCTCGCCGAGAGCTACAGATCCTTGCGAACAAATCTCAATTTCGCCTGCCGCGATGACAATATCAAGGCCGTGGTCTTCACCAGCGCCACACCGAGGGAAGGCAAAACGACTTCAATCGTAAACCTTTCAATCACCATCGCCCAGACGGGACAACGGGTCCTTCTTGTTGAGGCGGATCTCCGCAAACCGGTTATCGCCAACATGTTCGGCATAGACCAGACACCCGGCCTAACAGATGCCCTCATGGGCGGCCACGACTGGGAAAAGTCTGTAAAAACAATCGCCGACATAATGATGGGCAAGCTCAACATCGACGAAGTCCTCGAAACCCCGGGCATGGACAATCTCCATATCATGACAAGCGGAACCATCCCTCCCAATCCCGCAGAACTTATCAGCTCCAGGGGCATTGATGAATTTATCGCATGGGCTAAAGCTAAATACGACTTCGTAATGATAGACGCTCCTCCCGTTCTGGCAGCAACTGACGCCGCGCTGCTCGGCTCGAAAGTAGACGCCACAATCATAGTTTACCGTGTGGGCAAGATTGCAAGGATGACTCTGAAGCGCGCTAAATCTCAGCTTGAAAACGTCAGGGCAAGACTTCTCGGAGTCGTGCTAAACGGCATCAAGGCTGACATAAGCGCCGATTTCGCCGATTACGATTACAAGTATTATCACTATTACGGGGGAACAAAAAAAGAAAAGACCCTTTTTGAAAAATTTAAGGACATTCCAGGCAGCATTATTAGTGCGATCAAAAACCGACGCACCGGCGGAAAAAAGGATGAAAATGCCGAAAAGAAGGAAGTGATTGTAAAAAAAGGAAGGCATGCCGGTTCCTCTGGAATGAAAAAGATTTTATTATTCTTCGCCGTGGCTGCGCTGGCCCTCGGAGTCGCCTTCCAGATGGGTTATCTGAAAGCGGACTATTTTTCGTCACTGACCGACACCATGCAGTCCCTCAATCCCTTTGCCGATAAACCTCCATCCCAGACAACTCGCGTAAAAAAATCGATATCCAAACCAGGAGCGTCTTCACCTGCATCAACGACCCAGGAGAAAATACAAACTTCAACTAAGCCCCAACCTGCATCAGGAACATCCGCCGTCGTTTCAACGAGCCCCTCTTCTGATGAACATAAAGCAAAGACAGTACCGCATATAGTTTCAGCCCAAGCAATCCATACCAAGCCCTATTCCATCCAGATCCGAGCGATACGAAACGCGGAGGAAGCCCGGAGTTTCGTAGCGTCCCTCAGGACGAAGGGTCTTGATGCTTACTCTCTTGAAGTTGACCTGAAGGAAATAGGAGTATGGCATAGAATATTCATCGGGCATTTCCCAACCGAGGAGGAAGCATCCCGTTATCTTAAAGAGCACCGCATGGGCGACACCTATCCCGGCTGTCTCGTGCGAAATGTGGCCCTTTCTAACAAGCCATAATTTTGATTCCTTACAATTATGACTCATGACTGACATCCTGAAAAATGCAGTCGAAAAAAGAAGCGCTCCGCAAGTCTTTCGGAGAAGAAAACGGCGAAGATTTCCTGAGTTTAGAAAGAATTTCCTCTGGTGCTGCATTATTATTCTCATCGCCCTGATACTTGGAGCAATCATAGGTTTTTACTCTAATTATTTTGACGAGTATTTCAGAACCGAAGAGGATAAACTCGCTATTTCTGAACAGGACATGACGAAAAAGCTTAAGGATTTTTATCTGGATAAATTGCTCCGCGAAAGGGAAAAATCAAAACGATAGAACAGATGAAAGGGCCTGACAGCCTTCTAATTTTAATGATAATGACATGAACGAGGTCAATAAAAACGCAGTTATTCTCGTCGCAACTGTCAGCACCCTGACGGTAATCGGCGGCCTGTTCATCGCACAGGTAACCGTTCACACATCCTTTTTCTCCATCCTCGGGCTTATTATCGCCATTGTATGTTTTGTCAACACAGAAATCGCCCTTTACATCCTCATCATCGCGATGCTGCTCGGCCCCCAGTTCGTCGCCGGAGGTGGTTCAGAGATCGCAACAGTTCGCGGCCGTGAACTGACCCTCAGGATGGATGACTTTCTTTTGCTTGTCATCGGCGCGAGCTGGTTCGCCAAAACAGCCATAAAGAAAGAGCTGGGTCTTTTCCTCAGAACACCTCTGAACAAACCCATTGCTTACTATTTCATTGCCTGCATAGTTTCAACAATGCTTGGTGTAATGATGGGTCGGGTAAAGCCGGCGGCGGGTTTTTTCTTTGTCATGAAGTATTTTGAATATTTCATTATCTACTTCATGGCAGTCAATCATCTCAGAGAGAAGAGACAGATCGAGCGTTTTTTGCTCACGATGCTTTTCGTGTGCTTTGTTGTGTGCATCATAGGCATGATGCAAATTCCCTCTGGGGTTCGGGTTTCAGCGCCCTTCGAAGGCAAGGTAGGAGAGCCGAATACCCTGGGGGGATATCTGGTTCTCATGCTTTCCCTTGTCCTTGGCCTCATACTGACCAGAGGCCTGCCCAGATTCAGAACCTTTCTTTACATTCTTGTGCCAATTATATTGATTGTCCTCGCTGCTACTCTATCTCGGAGCTCCTGGCTATCTCTTATTCCAATGGTTCTGGCTTTACTTTATTTCAGCAAGAGAAAAATGGCAGTTATCATACCCCTGCTCATCGTATTGATCTTCTCTCCATTGATCCTTCCCAAGACTGTCATTGACAGGGCTCTTTATACTATCGCCCAGCCAAAGGAAGCCGGGCAGATTCAAGTTGGCAAATTAAGAATAGACACGTCAACCTCCGCAAGATTGGAAACATGGAAAAAAGTTTTGTTAAAGGATTGGGTTAACCACATTTTTCTCGGTTATGGTGTAACGGGCTATACCTTCGTCGATGCCCAGTTTCCACGCGTACTCGCTGAAACGGGAATTCTGGGATTCGCAACTTTTGTCATCTTGCTCACAGCTATTTTCAAAAGCAGTGTTGCCGCCTATCGAAATACTACAGATCCATTATTTTCTGGCATCTCCCTTGGCCATCTTACTGGATTCTTCGCCCTCATTGCCCATGCAATAGGAGCAAATACCTTCATCATAGTCCGTATAATGGAACCATTCTGGTTCCTCACCGCCATGGTGGTAATGATTCCGAAAATCGAATCTTAACTTTTTATTAGGATCGCCTCAATCTCCTCTCCTTGCTGTCGTCCCAGTGAACACATTAACTTTTCCTTCCAAGCAAATAATTGCCGTCCTTTTTGGCGCGGGATTTTGCCCTTATTAATCCGGCCTTCCCTGCTTATCAGAATACTGCTGTCGAATATATTGGGCGCGGATGTTGGAATCGTCTTTATACTATATTCCCGGAAAGGCGACTTTTCTATCAATCGCTTCATGCTTCGTTCCGAAAAAATAAAAAGGTGCCGTGGCGGGTCCAGGTGAAGCCAGGCATTCTTAAATACCCTGTGCCCAAGGCTTTCTTGATTCGGTGTGTATATTACCACCCGCCCGCCTTTTCGCAATATCCTGTGACACTCCCTGATCCCGGCAGCGGGGTCTCTCAAATGCTCGATCACGTGCTGAAGCGTAACCTGATCCGCCGCATCATCTGGAATTCTTGCATTTCCAAGATTCCCTACCAAGACCGGAACGCCCTTCTCTCTCGCAAGAGCTGCTGATTGCAAATCAGGTTCCACCCCAAGAACATTCCAGCCAAGTCTTTTCATCCGCGCCAAATAATCGCCCCGCCCGCAGCCGATATCGATGAGAAGATTATTCTCTTTTTCGACATACTTCGGAAACCGCTCTCTCATATCATCGTAGACGGCCCTGTATCGAAGTAGCGGGACTTTTGCGAGCAGAGGACCGATCCTGCACAGGCGGCGATCTTCACCATAAATGTGTCGGTAACCGTAATATCCGCATAATATGGCTTGTCTAAGTGCATCCCTCAGTTTTGAAAACAAGCGACTCTCACCGCCGGTTGAATTTTCCTGAACATTCTCGTGTGTATAATATCTCTCATAGCACTTTGAAATATCTTCTTCTATCGGCCTAGGATCGAGCCATATAAGACCGCAATCCTGACATCTACGAAATCCGAATTCACCTGGAACGCCGAAAAGGCGATCCTTCATCCTGCAATAGAGACGTTCGCCCCCTACACCGCAGAATACGCATTCTTCAAAAGACTCCATCCGAATTGATGCCATTTCACTGCCTTTTGATGAGTCGAACTAAACCGGATCTTACAGGCTCATCCAGAACCCATCTCCATAAAACATATCCGTAGGCAAAGATGCCAGTGCATATACCTAGAAAATTCCAAAAGCTGAGAAACTTCATATTCAGGTTTCGTAATATCCAGAACAGAAATGTAATTAAGATTACCGGCGGTAGGACCCGGTAAAGCAGCTTCAAATACCAGCGCATCAGGGATTCGCCGAAAAATCTGGCCGCTGCGCCGTGAAGCAGCAATGTATCGAGAAGAATGCGAGATAACCACGCCATTGCGGCTCCAAGGCCGCCGAACTCCCGTATCATTAAGTACCCTGCCGGGATATAAAAAAAGGTCTCGAGAACATGAAACATCGCAGGCCATTGAGGCTTTCCCATCCCCTGCAATGCAGTTATGGACGGATAGGCCGCGGCATTAGCTATTCCGGCCAAGCTGAGTACTATCAAAATAGCCGTTGAACGTTCAGCAAAATCATCCCCGACCCACCAGGACAAAAAATCCCTGCCGAAAAAAAGGATGAACAGGATAGGAACAGCGTATATCAGACAAAGGTATAAAACACTTCTATCGTGAATCTCTTTGTTGACGGCCGACCCTGAAGAATCTTGATAAAAGCTGAATAGAGGAAAAAGGACCGCCGAAAATGATGATGGAATAACGGATAATCGATTCACCAATGAAAATGGAACGGCATAATAAGTCAGGTCAGAAACAGACCGTAAAGCTGTGAGGAAAATTTTTTCGATATTGGTAAGAATCGGCCCCACAAGTCCAGACAACGTCACAAAACCGCCGAACTTCAGCATCTGGAGCATCATTTTTCCGCTCCATGCCCGGATTTTCAGATAAGGTGCCAGCCTGATTCCATAATACCAGTAACCAGACAAACCCGCAAACTGAACAGCTAGATTAGCAATGATGATCTCTTTCAGCGACAGTCCGATAAGAAGCACTACTATCGTTGAAGCCATCTGAAGAGTACCGAAGACGATTCCCATTATATTTAGTATATCGAAGCGACCAAGGGCGCGGATAACCCCTGCGGCCATTCCTGAAAGCAGTGACAAAAGAAAACCCACAGAACCTATCCGTAGAGCAAAAAGAGCCGTATCCCTGAATTGATGGCTTATATTGAAGACATTATCCACAAAAAATCCGGCAGAAGCTATTATAAGTGTCATCCCCAGGAGGCCCGTAATAAAATGGCTGATCATCCCGGTCCAGAATGTCAGCCGGACACTGTCATGATCCTCCCGAGCCAGAAACTGGGCTATGTACTTGATTGCCGCAGCGCCCATCCCCAGTTGCAAAAAAGCGAAATAGTCAATTACCACGCTGATTAGAACATAAATTCCGTAAAGACTTACATCTAATCGGTGAACTATGAAAGGTGTGGCTATGAGGGCGAAGAAAATCAGCCATCCTTGGCCAATGAAATTCCAGATGATATTCCGCGGGGCTTTCTGGATTAAATTCAGTTCGCTCATTCAGCTCTATTTCAAAGTATTGACTTACCTTTTCAGCTCCTTCCGCGCAGGAAGGCCTTAGCACTATAATCCATTCCTCCCCGCTCATCAATGCAAATTATCAAAATTACGAAATAAGATTAATAAATTACTTGAAATATCATGATGCTGTTGGTAGCTATCTATATAAATGTCTTTAATGGGCATATCAATAAACATCACGTACTCCATGATTTGGTCACACAATAAAAGGAGCCAGACAATAAAGCTAATTTCATGAAGCTTGAAGTATCCGTCATTCTTCCATACTACGAAGGAGAGAATTGGCTGCGTCGAAGCCTAAACAGCGTCCTCTCTCAGGAAGGCATATCTTTTGAAATCATTGTTATTGATGACGGCTCTGTAAGGCCTGCTTCCGCGATTCTGCAAACGATTTATGACCAACGAATTAGCACAAAACGAATACTTCATTCGGGCAAAGGAGCCGCCCTTAACGAAGGGGCGCGGCTTGCGGAGGCTGATGTGCTGTGTTTCATTGACCAAGACGACATCATGAATCCCGGACGCCTTAGCGTCCAGTATGCTGTGCTCGCCGAGAACCATTTCGTCGATGCAGTGTATTCCGATTATGAACGCGTTGACGAGTATGATACCCCCATTGACGTTTTCATTAGCAGACAGGCCTCCTGCGGCGAGTGCCTTCACGAGATGGCCGTTGGCCGTGGCCTCGTCACCATGCAAACTATCATGATTCGAAAAAATATATTCTGGAAGACAGGCGGGTTTTCGGAGGACCAGCATTTGACCGGACTTGACGACGCAGAATTCCTGGCACGTCTTTTCGCATCGCATGCCATTCTCAAGTACGTCCCAGGAATCGTTCAGAAGTGGGTCCACCACAATATGAATTACATGAAGAGCGAAGCCTTCAATGATGCACGCATGGTTCTGCTGGAGCATCTGACCATGCTCTCACGTGATAACGACATGATAGGAAAAGAGCTGCCCAATTTCCGCTTCCACGCTTACTATATGCGCGGACTCTTCTATCTTGAAGCAAATCAGCTCGATAAAGCCATAAACGATTTGATCAGGGCCACTTCAATCCGCCCTTTTCAGCTAAATGCTCATTATCTTCTGATGAAATCATTTATGAAAAAATTTTTTGATTAACCATGAAAATTTTATTGAGTGGATACCACAATCCCCACTTTCCAACAATAACCGAGTACATTGAAAACGCCATCCGAGGTCTTGGACACGACCTTTTTATCTTTGATGACAGGCAGCACATCATTCCCGGCAGGTTAAGGTATCGCTTCAGATTCTTTCACAGGATCGATCTCAGTCATTTGAACAAACGGTTATTTTATTTGGTCCAAAAAAACAAACCCCGGCTCGCAATCATTACCGGTGGCCACAGAATCAGCGCTGACAGCATCCGAAAGATGAAGCGTCTGGGGATAGAAACGGTTCTCTGGACGATAGACCCGCCGAGGGATTTTCAACCCATACTTGACACAGCACCCCATTACGATCATATTTTTTGTCAGGGAACAGAAGCCATATATCTTTTTGAAAAATCCGGCATCAGCGGTACCCGCTGGCTTCCCATGGCCTGCGATCCCTCTCAGCATCATCCCGTCACAGTTTCGGATTTTGAAAGAGCAAGGTACACCCATGATGTAGTTTTTGTGGGATCATTCTATCCGTCTCGGGCATCACTGTTTGAACCTATTGCTAACATGGACCTTGCAATCTGGGGACCGGGCTGGGATAGACTCGAGAATACGTCGCCTCTCAGGAAATGCATTCAGGGATTTCACACATTGCCGGCCGAATGGTTGAAAATATACAGTACCGCCAAAATAATTCTTGCTCCCCATTATAAAGATGCTTTAAATCGTTTCCCCGTTTATCAGGCCAGCCCAAGAATATTTGAGGCAATGGCATGCGGTGCTTTCTTGATAACCGACAATCAAAAAGACGTCTTTGCCCTTTTTAAGAATAGAGAACATCTTGTATGTTTTGATGATTCCTGTGATCTTTTTAAAAAAATAAGCTATTATCTGGATCATCCGGACGAAAGACGGAAAATAGCCGAAAACGGTCGAAAGGAAGTACTTCAACGTCACACATACACTCATCGAATCAAAGAGATTCTATCAATTATTCACAGTTAGGCTTAATAGATCAACTATGACCCCAATCTCCATTCTTCACATAGTAGAGGACATGAAAATCGGTGGTCTTGAAAATGTCCTGGCATCCATCGTTCTCGGATTGGACAGGCGAAAATACCGGTCTGAGGTGTGGTGTCTTTCCGAAGGACGAGAGATTGCCGATGAATTAATGCAGAAGGGAATAAAGATTCAAATCCTTAATTTAAGAACATATCACAATCCTTTTAATCTAATAAGGCTGGCCGGTCTTATGAGGAAAGAACAGTTCAATATTCTTCACGCGCATGGATACTACGCCAGCACCTTCGGTCGCATATCGGCAATGCTCGCCGGTATTCCGGTTATTTTGACGCACGTTCACAGCACCTATTTCAATTACAGTAAACGGAACCTTTGGGTCGAGAAAATGCTCTCCCATGTCACAGATAAAGTCATCTGCGTATCAAAAGCCGTTCAGTCGTTCGTCATCGAATATGAAAAAATCCGGCAAGAAAAAACCTGCGTAATATATAATGGATTAGATATACCCACTTTAGAAGTCACCGATGAAAACATTATTCAGACTCGATCAAGTCTGGAAATCGGTGACAGCGATATAGTGCTGATTGTAGTTGCCTCTCTGAATCCTCATAAGGGACATTCCTTTTTATTCCATGCTCTTCAAAAAGTTTCCGAAGATGTTTCGAGTTTTAAAGTGCTTGTCGTAGGTGACGGCCCTCAGCGGAAAGAACTCGAAATGCTGGCGAAGCATCTCGGAATCGCATCCCGTGTCATCTTCACCGGGACGAGAAGCGATGTTCCATATCTTCTCCGGATTTCAGATATCTTTGTTCTCCCGTCCACTGAAAGAGAAGGTTTAGGTATGGCTGTCATTGAAGCTATGGCATCCAGATTGCCTGTTATCTCTACCCTTTTGGGAGGCATACCAGAAGTCGTTAAAAACGGAACGAACGGTTTTCTGGTTAATCCAGGTGATCAACAAGCCCTGGCCGAAGTACTTATTAAATTGATTAAGGATGGAGAAATGAGAAATAAAATGGGGGAGGCGGGAAGAGAAATTTACATTCGAAATTTTACCCTCTCAAAAATGCTTCAGGACATCGAAAAACTATATGATCATCTCCTGAAAAGGGAATATTGATGAGTGATAAACCCTCAACCATCCTCTTCTTTTCATCATTCGGCAACCTCCGATGGGGCGGACAGAAAAGCCTTTATCTGCTTGTCCGCAACATCGACAGAACACTTTTTTCTCCTCTTGTCTCGCTGCCTGATGAAGGAGAATTCGCTGAACAACTACATCTGGACGGTATACCCTTCGTTGTTGTACCCCTTACGCCACTAAGGCTTATTAGAGTAATCGAAATATTCAAGTCTGTGTTGAGGATCAAAAAGATTATTCAGGATCATGGAGTCCGGCTCATCCATACGGACGGCCCGCGCAACACCTTCTATGCGGGCCTTGCCGCAAAACTCACTCAAGTGCCTCTGGTCTGGCACATCAGGGATTCAACCCGCGATTTCCTTGATCGTTTTCTTTTTTTGCTTTCATCAAATATTATTCTTGTCTCCAAGGTTCTGCAAAAAAGATTTAACTGGACAACGAGTAACGAAAAGTTCATTACGATTTATAATGGAGTTAATCTGAAATCGTTTCAGCAAAGACAAGATGATGTCCTAACCCTCAGGACAAGATACAGAGTGAACGAGAACAGCTTTGTCATCGGCGTTGTGGGACGGGTCGAACCTCTCAAAGGCCAGCTTTTTCTTATTGAGGCATGCGGACTTATTAAAGATAAACTCCCGGATTTTCATCTTATCATTGCGGGAGAAGTAACTGATTCTGAATACGCTAAGGCTTGTCTAAATATGGCAGATGATCTCGGAATCCGGGATCGTGTTCAATTTCTCGGTTATCAGGATGATATTCCCGGCATCCTGAGCTTTCTTGATCTTTTTGTTTTACCTTCTCTGCGTGAAGCATTCCCCAGATCCGTCATTGAAGCAATGGCCATGGGAAAACCAGTTATAGTGACAAGTATCGGCGGTTCGCCCGAAAGCATCGAGTCATCCGTATCTGGATATGTTGTTCCGCCAGGAGACCCCCGCGCTCTTGCCGACTACATTCTCTTAATAGGAATTGACAAGGAACTCAGACTACGCATGGGCGAGGCCGCCAGGGCAAGGGCCCATCGTATGTTTAGTCTCGAAAATAATGTGCGGCAAACTGAAAATGTTTACCGCGAAATTTTGAACCGCCAAATAAAACGCGTGCCGACTGATGAGTGAGGAAATAACCTGCAATCTTTGCGGTCAAAATCAGGACTTTTTTATTCTCGAAAAGGATGAACCGACATATAGCGTTCTGCAATGCAGTATCTGTTCGCTCATCTTTGTTCACCCTCAACCAGATCCGAAGTTTCTCGCTCTGCATTACGACAAATCATATTATGAAGAATGGATTAACAAACAGGCGCACGACAGGTCATTTATGTGGGAAAAGCGGCTGGACCGTCTTAACCGATCAGGCAAAAGCGGTCGACTCCTGGACGTAGGCTGCGGAGAAGGCACTTTTCTTCAGGCGGCAAAGCATAGGGGATGGCAGGTTAACGGAACGGAAATATCCTCCTATGCCGCACAGGCGGCATCGACAATTCTCGGGGTTGAGATTTTCTGCGGTGAACTCGTTGACGCCCCCTACCCACCATGTTCATTCGATATGATAACGTTATGGCATGTACTGGAACACACCAGAGACCCCATGGCCGTCCTCACAAAGGCCCGCGAATTGCTGAAATCTGACGGCCTGCTGATCATCGCAGTCCCTAATGTCAATAATTTCCTTATGCAGATTGCCTATTGCCTGGTCAGGGGACGCAAACTTAAGCTCTTTTCACCTCATGACAGAGAGGTTCACCTATATCATTTTTCCCCCGTAACAATAAAAGCCTATCTCCAAAAATCCGGTTTCGAAGTTGTGAAGCTTTTCCCCGATTTCGGCATAGTCCAGATAACCAAGAAAATACTGAACTGGATTTCTATTTTACCATACTATCTGGCTGGCATCAAAATATTCGATGCCATGGAAATATGGGCCATGCCAGCATCATCGGGTGTGACACGATGAAATCCATTGTAAGGCGTCTTTATTTAAATACTCGAAATGCGGTCCTTAGCGCCACAGGATTCTTTTTTCCCCGTAAACATACTGTCATCAGGCCTGAAGTATTGAGCAAAATTTTATTTATCCGAATTGACCGCATCGGCGATATGGTTTTATCAACACCGGCACTAAAGGCCATCAAAGAGACCTTCCCTGCTTCCGAATTGACCGTCCTTGCCAGCCCCTCCAATGCACCGGTGATTCTCCATAACCCCAATGTAGACCATGTAATAGTTTTCAATACGGGAAAAGGCTCAGGCGAATGGCTTCGCACGATCAGAAACCTGAGAGCTTGCACCTTCGATGTTGCCGTCGACCCATACAATAATTACGCCCTGAAAACGGCCCTTATCGCCTTTCTAAGCGGCGCGGCGTTTAGAATCGGTTATGAATCTTTCGGTCGTGGAATCTTTTATCACCTGGCCGTTGAGGAAATCGGAAATCCCCATCTAGTTGACATTGCACTTGATTTATTAAAGCCTTTGAGCATTGAGGCGTCAAATCGAAAGCCTGAGATTTTTCTCTCCGATGAAGAAAAAAAGCAGGCGCAGGACTGGCTCGCAGCAAACGATTTGGGCCGCAGACCGATTGTCGGCCTGCATCCCGGCGCCTTCTACCCTTCACAACGATGGCCTTCAGAATATTTTTCCAAGTTGATTGAAAAAATCCAGATAATGGACAAGCATGACATCTTACTTTTCGGCGGTCCCTGCGACGAGCCCATCATCCGGGACATTGCATCCCGGTTAAAAAGAAAACCCCCAATTCTCGTGGGGAGTGATCTTCGGAGATTCGCTTCGATCCTATCCCGCTGTGATATGCTTATCTGTAATAATTCAGGACCCTTGCATATCGCCACGGCATTGAAGATACCGACACTGTCTTTCATGGGGCCCACCGTAAAGGAACGCTGGATGCCAATCGGTACCTCCCACAAGGTATTGAGAATCGACAGCCTGCCCTGCATCGGCTGCGATTCAGGAATATGCTTAATAAAAACACACGACTGCATGCATCTCTTGACACCGTCAATGGTCATCAATGAATGCAACAATATGAAATGGGGTAGAGCAGGATTTTAAGAACGGATGGCATAACAATGAAAGTATCTGCGGTCATCGTCACATATAACAATGAAAGCATGCTCAAGGACCTGTTAAACGATCTCCTGAATCAAACACGTCCTGTGGATAAGATTATCGTCGTTGATAATGCGAGCACCGACGGAACTGATTGGATTCTTAAGAATCTATTTCCAGATATTAAGACTGTATGGCTTCTGGAAAACGAAGGTAGTGCAGGGGGATACAAGAAGGGAATCATATGTGCGGCGGCGTGGAACACTTCTAAAAACTGATGCCATAAGAAAAATCGGATTCCCGAGAAAAGAATATTTTTTGTACGGCGAAGACCTGGAATATTCGTTGAGATTCTTAAAATTCGGTTACAGATTCTACTGGATCCCCACCAGCGTTTGCATCGAGCGGCGACAACGAGGACCTCTGTCGAACAAAATCGGGGGTATCTACAAGGAGCCTTTTAGGTTATACTATTCATTCAGAAACGAAGTTTCCATCTACTTTGAATACAACCGACGTTACGAACTTCTTCGCACGCTGGCCTATGCAATGAAAGTTTTTCTTTTTTTCTTTTTTTCGAAAGGACCGCGTGGAGTGCCGGAGTGCCGGGCTGTTATGCAAGGTATAAGGGACGGTTTTCGCGGTATGCTTGGAAAGAACAGGATGTATCTGCCATCATAATTCACTCTTGCAGATATTCATTTCATTTATAAATATGATTATGAAGCTAAATCTCGGATCGGGCGGAAAACCATTGGAGGGCTATCTTAACGTAGACAGAAATCCATCGGCACCTGGTGTAGATATCGTTCATGATCTCGACGATTATCCCTGGCCTTTTGAAACGGAATCCATTGATGAAATCATTGCGAACCATTGCCTTGAACATCTCATTGATCAAAACAGGGCTATGAAAGAAATCCATAGGATCCTGAAGTATGGAGGAATCGCGAAAATCTCTGTCCCACATTTCACATGGCAATATGCCTATCAGGACCCTACGCACCGCCACTTTTTCGGTTATAATACCTTCTATTATTATACAAGAGATTGCGGTTACTTTGATTTCAAATTCAGTTCTTGCAAAGTCAAATTAACTTTCGGTAAAAGATTGTCTGTCTGGAATATCTTTTTGGAACCTCTCTTCAATCTTTTTCCAAACGCATATGAGCAAAGCCCCTTGCGAATATTTCCGGCTCTTACGGTTGACGCGGAACTAATAAAATGAATCTTGATGAGATGGAACGGGTCACCTGCGATCTCTGCGGCAGTCGTAATAGCAACCAGTATTTCATGGGGGAAGATTGTTTTTTTCATATTCCCGGTTTTTTTTCCGTCGTGAAATGCGAGAGCTGCGGTTTTCTGTATACGAATCCCCGTCCCACTGAAAAGAAACTTCTTTCTCTTTATAAGGATTATTACGATCAAACCGCTCCAGTGGAATCATCGCGCAGGAAACTTTTCGTCAAAAAACATCCCCGTATCAGAGCGGCATTTCACGCTCTTCTCGGACAATACTTGGGCAAGTTCCTCTTGAGCGTTCGGGGAAAAGTCCTAGATATCGGATGCGGTCAGGGCGATCTCATGGAAGAAATGAGGGACAGGGGATGTTACGTGCAGGGAGTAGAGCCTAACCACGCATCTGCCATGGCTGCTCTGAACAAAGGTTTTCAAGTACATATTAGTCGTTTTGAAGACTCGCCACTTCCCGATAACAACTTTGATGTCATTGTATTATGGCATGTCCTTGAACACACCTTATCAGCCAGAACATCTCTCATCAAATCAAGGAAACTTCTTAGAGAGGGAGGACGGATTTTCTTTTGCCAGGAAAAGGAGAGATCTTGTGGGTGGAGCTTCGCCGAGGTGATGAAGAGTGATATATTATCGCTTACTAGCAATGATCATAGTGACGCTCAATATCACTTTTTTCAAAGAACAAAATCAGAACATTTTTTTACGGCCATCAAGCCTAAATCTCCTGAGGGATCGATGAAGCGATGAAGCGTATCTTGATTGTTATCGTCGCCGGAATCGGGGATCTGGTGCTCGCATCAATGGCCATTCGGGCCATACGCAACGGAAACCCAGACGCTGAAATTCATATCCTGACCAGCAGCGATGCGGAATCCCTTGCCCTGAACTATAGATTCGTCGACCGGGTCTGGCCGTTTCCCATTCGGGAACTTCGAAAGAGCAAGCGTCATCTCTTTAAAATATTTAGAATAGTTCAAAACCTCAGAACATTCCAGTTTGATAAAATCATAAATCTTTACAGGGTGGGCTCAAGGGTTGGTGCGCTCAAAATGGGCTTGTTCTTTCTTTTGCTGAAGGGCCATTCCAAGATCGGTCATGGAGCATTCGGATTTGATTTATTTCTCACGAAATCACTTCCGACAGATACATTCGAGAACAGACACTGCACTGAGGGCACGATAAAAATCGCTGAAGCCGCAGGTGGGATACCGGATGAAAAAGGAATCGAAATCTTCTGGGATAAAAATTGTGAGGATAAATGGAATTATCTATTACGAAGAAGAGATTCATCTCATCTTCTAGTCGGCATAAATCCAGGTGGTGACCGCGAGAACAGGCGGTGGGGCAGCAAGAATTACGCAGATGTTGCTGATCGACTCGCTGACCGATTCGATTTGACACTGTTTATTTTAGGAGGTCCTGGCGAAGAGCCGATCGCCGGGGATATTCGCCTGTCCATGAAACACGATTCCGTTGATCTCTCGGGTAAATTATCATTAAACGATCTTGCATACGTCATTAGTCGTCTGGATCTCCTTGTGACCAATGACAGCGGTCCAATGCATATCGGTGCCGCCACAGGAACACCGCTTGTAGCCGTATTCGGTCCGGAAGATCCAATAAACGTGGCACCCTATACCAGTCCGGACCTCTTCAGAATTATTTACAAAGAAATAGCTTGTCGTCCCTGCGGGAAGAAAAAATGCCGAAATTTCCGATGTCTCGACCTCATAACGCCGGATGAGGTGATTGATAAATGCCTTGAACTATTAAGAATACATAAACCCTTTCTTTTTGATTCGTAAAAGGCTCCGAACAATGTGCGGAATCTGCGGTAAAATAAGTCTGAATGGATCACCCGTTGACGCTGAGCTTCTAAGCCGAATGACAGGTCTTCTCTCTCATCGCGGACCCGACGGCGAGGGAACGTATATCCATCACAGCAGTCGCCTTTCGGTCGGTCTGGGCCACCGGCGCCTGAGCATAATCGATGTCTCCGAAGCCGGACGTCAGCCTATGGCCAATGAAGATGGTACTATTTGGCTTGTATACAATGGCGAGATATACAATTTTCAGTATCTTAAAAACGATCTTGAAAAAAATGGGCACCGGTTCCGATCAAAAACCGACTCTGAAGTTATTCTTCATCTTTACGAGGAAGAAGGCATTGAGGGGATCTCGAAGCTGAGAGGCATGTTTGCCTTCGCCGTCTGGGACGAAAGAAAAGAGTTGTTGATTCTCGCCCGCGACCGAGTCGGCATCAAACCTCTCGTATACTACTGGGACGGCTGCACCTTTCTTTTCGCCTCGGAAATAAAATGCATTCTTGAGGATCCCTGCGTTCAGAAAGAGATCGACTGGCACGCCGTTGAGCTTTATCTTACCTTCAATTACATTCCTTCCCCCAACACGATATTCAAAAATATTAGAAAGCTGAGACCTGCGCACTCGCTTGTCCTTAGCGGCTGCGAAGTGAAAGAAGAAGCATGGTGGAATATCGATGAGAACACGGTGAATCATCGGGCTGTTTCTACGGATATCGAGGATCATAAGAAAGAGCTTTTCACCGCACTGGAGGATTCTGTCCGTTCCCACATGATAGCTGATGTGCCGATCGGTGCATTTCTTAGCGGAGGCATCGATTCCAGTATCATAGTCGGATTGATGAGCCGCAATTCCGATAGACCCATCAAAACCTATTCAATCGGTTTTAGAGACATGCCCTTATATGACGAGACGCGCTATGCGAGAGACGTCGCTTCCCTGAATGGAACCGATCATCATGAAATCATCCTTTCCGCTTCGGAAATTCTCTCCGCCATACCGGACGTTCTGAATTCCCTCGACGAACCTTTTGCAGATTCTTCGGCCATCCCGACTTTTCTGGTGTCCCGTGAAACCGCGCGCCACGTGAAGGTTGCTCTTTCAGGCGACGGCGGAGACGAACTGTTCGCAGGATACCGTATGTACGCCGGCGAATATTGGTATTCATTGTATCGATTCATATCGCCCTATCTTCGCCACCGCCTCATAGAGCCGCTTATTCTGAGCCTCCCTGATTCCCGGGACCATCTTGCATCAGACTACAGCCGTAGAATCAAAAAATTCCTGGACGGCGCCCGGAATAATTTCGAGGAACGCTTTCTGTCATGGAACGAGATTTTTTCGAAAGATCAGAGGGAAGAACTTGTGTTATGTCCGGAAAAGCTTTCCTCCGAAGCTGGACGGCAGGTCCTGAGCGAGCGCCTTGGCGAGTTTCAGGGAGACAACCTCAATCGCATGCTCTATGCGCATTTCAAGGAATCCCTCCCAGGCGACATGCTTCACAAGGTGGATTCAATGAGCATGCTCCATTCCCTCGAAGTCCGCGTTCCCCTTCTGGATCATCGCGTATGCGAGCTCGCCTTTTCACTCCCCGGCAGCTTCAAGATGAAAAGGGGTTACGGAAAGCGCATCCTAATTGAAACATTCCGAAATCTCCTTCCCACCTCTCTTCTCAGAAGACCAAAGCGGGGATTTGAAGTGCCGATAAGTAAGTGGATGAAGATGGAGCTTAAATATCTTTTGGATGAATATCTCTCACGCGAGCGAATTCGGCGGCAGGGAATTTTTAATTACGAAATTATCCATGACATGATACAAAAGCTCATGAACCGCCGATCTGACACATCGTGGCAGCTCTGGAACCTGATCGTTTTCCAGAACTGGTATGACCGCCATGTCGAAAGCGACCGGTGATCATCTCATGGCGCGCATAAAAGTCATTCACGTCATTACACGGTTCGACAAAGGAGGCTCCGCCGAAAATACCTTTCTGACGGTTAGAGGACTTGACCGGCAATTTTACGAAGTCCATCTTGTCATAGGGTCCTCACAGGAATCCCTGATGGGAAAAGAGGAACAGAAGGCCGCGCAGCATAACCTTGAAGAAGTCGAAGAATCAGGCGTAAAAGTCGTGAGGCTGAATAACCTTGTAAGGAACATACACCCGTTCAAGGATATCTGCGCTTTATATGATCTCTTTGTTCTTTTCAGAAAAGAAAAGCCGCAAATTGTGCATACCCATACATCCAAGGCAGGCATCATCGGACGCTGGGCCGCCCGGCTTGCTCGGGTACCTGTGATCATTCACACTCCTCACGGTCATGTTTTCTGGGGTTATTTCAATCGTTGGGTTTCCTGTTTCTATTCTATTCTTGAACGATGGACTGCGCGAATAACCGACAGGATCATTACCCTTACGGAACAGGAGAAAAAGGATCACCTCTACTTCCGCATCGCCTCTCCCGATAAATTCGAAGTGATTCACAGCGGTGTCGAACTTGAGAAGTTCCAATCTATTCAGGCATCGCCCGAACCTTTAAGAAAAGAACTTGGAATACCCCACGATGCCATCGTAGTCGGTACAGCAGGAAGACTAACACCTATCAAGGGTCACCGATATTTGATAGAGGCCGCAAAACAAGTCATTGCTGTTCACCTGGAAACACACTTTCTTATTATTGGCGATGGAGAGCTTTTGAGCGACCTTCTATCACTTGCAGCCAATCTAGGTATCGGAGATCACGTTCATTTTGCCGGTTGGCGCACGGACATATCTGAAATTCTCTCAACATGCGATATCTTTGCCTTCCCTTCCCTCAATGAGGGCATGGGAAAAGCCATTGTCGAGGCCATGGCTCTCGGCAAACCGGTTATCGCCAGCCGCGTGGGCGGAATCATCGACCTCGTCCGGGACGGGGAAAACGGCTTTCTGATTCCGCCGGCTGATGTCGGATCCCTCGCCGAAAGCATTCAGATCTTGGTGGCCGACCCGGAAAAAAGAAGACTGATGGGAATAGCAGGGAAACGTGCTTCCGTCCACTATGGGTCCGCCGGGATGATCGTCAACATCGATGCTCTGTATAAACATTTTCTCGATCGGGCATTCATAAATGAAAAACGCACCAACAAACATTCATAAAAACGGAACCGCAAACTCCGAACATGTAAATCAAGCGAGTATATATATCGGGATACGACTTGACATCCTGCAGCGGCATGTGCTTTAAAAAAACATGATTGTATCCATCCATCAGCCCCAGTATCTTCCCTGGCTCGGTTATTTCGACAAAATTGACCGGGCGGATGTGTTTGTTCTGCTTGACAATGTTCAATTCAAGAAGAACGAGTGGCAGAATCGAAACAAGATCAAGACCGCTCAGGGCTGGCAGTGGTTAACGGTACCCGTCCTGTATCAATTCCCTCAGTTGATCAGCGAGGTCGAGATCAATAAAAGGGACAATTGGCAGCACCGGCAGAAGCAGGCCGTTCTGTCCAATTATAGGAAAGCCCCTTTCTGGGGAACGCTGGAAGGATTTTTCGACGAGATATTTTCGTCCGACTGGAAATACATCTCGGCGCTAAACATCTTCGTTGTAAGGAGGCTAACAGAGTTACTTGGGATTACGACCCCGCTTTTTGTCGCTTCCGAGATCGGGAACTTTCCTGAAGAGCCAGATGATAGACTGATCGCCATTACGAAACATTTCGGCGCGGATACTTATCTCGCAGGAAGCGGAGGCCGGGATTACATGAATCTTGAGAAATACAAAGATAACGGCATCAGGGTGCTGTTTCAGGAGTTTCATCACCCTGAGTATCGCCAGCTGTTCGGTGCCTTCGAACCATTTCTCTCCGTCGTTGATCTCATCTTCAACCACGGACAGGAAAGTCTGCAGATCATACGGGGGACATCATGAAAATTCTTGCCATCGGAGCGCATCCAGACGACATCGAATTCGGCTGCGGGGGAACGCTTTTGAAATGGGTCCATGGCGGCCATGATGTCTATCTACTCGTCATGACTCAGGGCGACCGGGGAGGCGACCCGGCGCTTCGGAAGAAGGAGCAGAAGAAGTCGGCCGGAATAATCGGTGCCAGGAAACTTTACTGGGGAAACTACAGAGATACCCAGCTCACGCCCAGCATGAACAAGATGGTCACAGATATCGAAGTTCTCCTGAAAAAAATCAATCCCGATTTCACATTGGTCAATTACGGGGAGGACACGCATCAGGATCACCGCGCGCTCAGCAAGGCCACTGTTTCCGCCTCGCGGTATATCAGGAACGTGCTTTTTTACGAAGTTCCAACGACCCAGAATTTTTCTCCGAATATCTTCGTTGACATCACTTCGACTCTCAAGGAGAAAATTTCCACCCTTCTCGCCCACAACTCTCAGGCTCTCAAGACGAACATTCAGGGCCTTTCAATAATGGATGCCGCCCACTCGACGGCGGTTTTCAGGGGCGTTCAGGCCAGGACCCATTTCGCCGAGGGATTCATGCCGCTCAGGCTCTTCATCAACGTATGATACGGTGAGTCCTCTTATGATCCCTCACTCCAGACCGACGCTCGACCGTAATGATGAGGCGGCGGTGAAAGCCGTCCTCGAATCAGGACAGCTTGCCCAGGGAAAAAAGGTTAGACAGCTCGAAAATGAAATGGCCTCCTTCATTGGTACGAAAGCTGGCGCGGCCGTCAGCTCCGGCACCGCTGCGCTTCATCTTTCTTTGCTCGCCCTTAAGATCGGCCGGGGTGACGAAGTCATCCTTCCAAGCTATGTCTGCACGGCTCCGCTCAATGCGATTTTTTTCGTCTCCGCGAAACCCATAATAGTCGATATCGATCCTGAAACATACAATATCGACGCCGACGACTTGAAAAAAAAGATTACCCGCAGGACAAAAGCCATTATCGTTCCGCACCTCTTCGGCCTGCCGGCCGAACTCGACGCCATTCTTGCTCTCGGAATTCCGGTCATCGAGGACTGTGCCATGTCCCTCGGAAGTCGTTTCCGGGAAATGCACACGGGGAATTTCGGGGTGCTTTCTATATTTTCATTCTACGCAACGAAGATGATTTCCACCGGCGAAGGAGGCATGGTGCTCTCGAACCGTGAAGACATCATTCAAACAGTTCGGGACCTGAGAGATTATGACGAGAAAGAAGAATACTCAGTCCGATACAATTACAAGATGACCGACATCCAGGCGGCGCTCGGCATAAGTCAGCTAAAAAAGCTTCCGACTTTTATCGAGCGGCGCAAGGAGATAGCTGCCCTGTATACCGGGGAATTGAAGGGCAAAGGCATCGAAGTTCCTCGAGTCCCTGATGGAAGAGAGCACGTTTTTTACCGTTATGTCGTCCGGATTAGGAATTCCTCTGATTTCATGGAGAGGATGCGCCGGATGGGCGTCGAATGCCGCCGTCCCGTTTTCAAACCGCTTCATCATTATCTCGGTATCGGTGGATTCGCCGCATCAGACGAGGCATGGAAAAGAGCGGTTTCCATACCGATTTATCCCTCACTTAAATACGAGGAAATTAGCTCCATCTTGGAGAGCGCGAAGGCCGCGCTTCGGGGATGAGATCATGCTGGAATCATGTTCACTGGATACGAGCGCAAAGAGGGTCCTCTGGCTTCTGGCCGCCATATTTTTTCTGACGCTGCTCACACCGCCCGTCCGCCTGTATTTCTTCGAAATGAGCAAGAGATGGCTCTATATCTTCTCCTTTTCATTCTCCCTGTCTTTCGTGCTAACTCCACTTGCAATGATGCTAGCGGTGAAGTTCGGAATCCTTGACATCCCCGAATCGAGAAAGATACACGAGACCGCCACACCGCTTCTCGGCGGTCTCGCCGTTATCATTGCGTTCACATCAGCTCTGCTCGCCAACATGGTCCTCGACAAAATCATGATCCTGTTTCTGTGCAGCAGCATCGTCATCGCGCTCATGAGTCTCATCGACGACTGGATCGGTCTTTCAGCGCGGCTCAAACTATCCGTGCAGACGGTCGTGGTGCTTTTTCTTATTTATCATGGTGTGATCCTGCAGTTATTTCCAATGAGCACACTCTGGGGATACGGCCTGAATGTTCTTTTCACTATCCTCTGGATTGTCGGGATCACCAACGCACTTAATTTCCTCGACGGGATGGACGGCCTTGCGGGGGGTGTCAGCGCCATCATGTCCTTTTTCATGGGCGTTGTGGCCTTCCAGACCGGCCAGCCTTTCATGGGCTGGATCGCCATTGCCGTGATGGGAAGCTGTCTCGGTTTTCTGCCCTTCAATTTCAGGGTCCGTAAACCGGCCGCTATTTTCCTCGGCGACACAGGAAGCACATTTCTCGGCTTCGTCCTCGCCACTCTCGCCGTCATCGGTGAATGGGACGAAAGCCCCATAGTATCTTTTTCGGCGCCGGTTCTGATTTTCTGGGTTCTTATTTACGACATGGCCTATATAACGGTGGAACGCATCCTAACCGGAAAGGTTAGAACGGTCATGGAATGGATAGACTATGTGGGAAAGGACCATATCCACCACCGGATGCTTGCACTTATGGGGGACAGGAAAAAGGCGGTTCTTCTTATCTGGTTTCTGAGCGCGACGCTCGGAATAAGCGCAATAGCCCTCAAACATGCAAGGCCCGTCGACGGCATTCTTCTCGTCGTCCAGGCCTTTCTCATAACACTCTTTGTCTCAATTCTTGAATACTACGGGCGTCACCGTCACTGAGGGGCTGTCACTATCCGAGAAAAATCGGCAACCCCGTAAAACAATCCCGATATTGCCTCGAGAAGTGAAAGCCGGTTGTATCTCACCTTATCGTCCTCAGCCATGACCAGAACGGCCTCGAAGAAATTGTCGACGGGCTTCCTGAGACGCGCCATCTCTACGAGGGCATTTTCGTAGTCGTCTTTATGCATTAAATTCAAAGCCCTCTCCCTGATGTCTAGATAGGACAGGTAGAGTTCACTTTCTTCCTTCTGCACGAAAAGACCCTCATCCACGGCACCTTCCCTGAAATTCTTTATGATATTGCAGACCCTCTTGAACGCCACGGCGAGAGGTTCAAAATCGGGACGATTCCTGAAAACGACCATAGCCTCAATCTTTTTAAGCGCCCCCGCCAAGTCCGCGATGCCTGTCGCTAGAACCGCGTCCACCACATCGTAGGAATAACCCTGCGAGATAAGCTGATTTTCGAATCTGCCCTTGAAGAATTCCAGAACGTCTTTTTTCGTTTCCGCAAGCGACCTTTTCAGTTTGTCCCCGAGAATGGCAAGGCTTTTTTCGACCAGTTCATCGAGCTTAAGTGGATATCCCCGGGCGAGAATGATGTTTATGACACCCAGAGCCTGTCTTCTCAGGGCATAGGGATCAGCGGTCCCCGTAGGTATTTGGTTTACACCGAAGAAACCGCAGATGGTATCGACCTTGTCTGCGATGCTGACGATGGCGCCTTCGTCAGTTTCCGGAAGACTACCCCCTGCAGAGACAGGAAGGTAATGCTCATATATGGCCTTAGCTACGACGGGATTCTCTCCCGCAAGCAGCGCGTACTCCCTGCCCATGATGCCCTGCAGATCCGGAAACTCATAGACCATCTGCGTTTCCAGATCCGCCTTGGCGAGATGGGCGGCGCGGTCGACAGTCGGCTTGAGGGCAGGATTGATCTTTTCGGCGATGAATGCCGCCAGCTCCCTGAATCGTCCCACTTTTTCATAGGATGTTCCAAGAAGCGAATGAAAGACAACGTGCCTCAATTCCTCGAAGTGCTTTTCAAGCGGAATTTTCTGATCCTCGATGAAAAAGAATCTCGCGTCGGCCAGACGTGCCCTGATGACCTTTTCGTTTCCCCTCGCCACAACGGCGGGATCCCGCGCGAGCGTGTTGTTCACGGTTATGAAGTGAGGCAGAAGGTTGCCCTCCACATCGGTGACGGGAAAGTATTTCTGGTGCTCCACCATTGTAGTGACGAGAACATCCCGCGGCAGCTCGAGGAAATCCCCGTCGAAGCTCCCGCACACTGCCGTTGGATATTCCACGAGATAATTTACTTCCTCAAGCAGTTCGTCCTTGATCAGTACTTTGCCTGATACGCTCCTGGCCGCTTTTTCTATTTCTTCAATGATGATATTTTTTCTCTCTTCTTGATCCACGATCACGAAATGCTCGCGGGCCTTTTTCAGATAGTCCTCGAAGTCACGGACTTCGAAAAATTCAGGGCGCATGAATCTATGACCGTGGCTCCTCCCTCCGCTCTTGATGTTTTCAAGCTTGAATGAAATGACCTCACCTCCGAAGAGAGCCAGGATCCAGTGGATCGGCCTCGCAAAGCGGATTTCAAGGTTCATCCAGCGCATTGATTTCTGAAATGGGATTGAAAGGATAAAGTTCTTGAGAATTTCCGCCAGAAGACCTCTGGTTTCTTCTCCGACGATTTTCTTCCGGGCCCCGATATATTCGCCCTTTTCGGTCACTATTGTCTCAAGCTCCGATATATCGATGCCCTGCCCCTTCGCAAATCCGAGAGCCGCCTTCGTCGGGTTCCCATTCTCATCGAAAGACACCCTTTTCGCCGGACCGAGCTTTTCTATAACCTGATCCTCCTGGCGTTCTGCGACATCTTTCACGCAAAGGACTAGCCTCCTCGGCGTCGCCATGGTACGCACCTCGCCGTGGAGTATGCGCCTCTGGGAAAACTCCCGCCCGATGATGTCCTTCATGTCCCTGAGTGCTCTGGGCAAAAACTCGGCGGGAATCTCCTCCGTTCCTATCTCCAGCAAAAGTTCCTTCCCCATCCATTCTCTCCGGTAAAAATAATCTATAAATCCAAAATTCTAAATTCTGGAAAAAACCTCACATCAATATCGCTTCCATTTCATGGATTATTATCTCTGAATTGCGAATGCTGAACTCTAAACTTTCTTTGCCCACTTCCCCATCAGCGGATATCCCATCTTCTCCCTCTGCTTCAAATAGCCTTCCGCGCTCAGGCGCGCCAGGTTCCGGACGCGCGCTATGTAGCTGGTCCGCTCGGCCACGCTGATTGCGCCTCTGGCATCGAGAAGATTGAATGTATGGGAGCATTTGAGACAATGATCGTAGGTAGGGAGAACGAGGCCCTTTTCCGCCATCCGTATACCCTCTTTCTCGTACATGTCGAAAAGGGTTCGCAGCATCTCGACATCCGCTTCTTCGAAATTGTAGTGGGAAAATTCAACTTCCCCCTGATGGTGTACATCCCCGTACTTCACACCGCAGGACCATTCCAGATCATAAACATTGTCAATACCCTGGAGGTACATCGCAATTCGCTCGATGCCGTAAGTAATCTCCGCGCAGACCGGATTGAGATCTATCCCGCCGACCTGCTGAAAATAGGTGAACTGCGTTATCTCCATGCCGTCGAGCCAGACCTCCCATCCCAGGCCCCATGCCCCAACCGTCGGCGACTCCCAGTCGTCCTTCACGAAGCGGATATCGTGCTCGAGCGGATCAATGCCGAAACTCCTGAGAGAATCAAGATAAAGATCCTGGATGTTGAGCGGTGAAGGTTTCATGATAACCTGGTATTGATAGTAATGCTGCAGCCGGTTAGGGTTCTCTCCGTAGCGGCCGTCGGTGGGTCTCCTCGACGGTTCCACATAGGCCACGTTCCACGGCTCCGGACCAAGAGCCCTGAGAAATGTCGCCGGATTGAATGTCCCGGCCCCTACCTCGAGGTCATAGGGCTGCTGAATGATACACCCCTGATCGGCCCAGTACCGCTCCAGGGCAAAAATCAGTTCCTGAAAGGTCATTCCGCCTCCTGCGTTCGAAATTGAAACTATTTTGTCTGCGATCAATGGCTCAGTCGAAAAAAGAAAGCGTCATAAGACGCGCGTGAACCGAACCGGGAAATAGCATTATGGGGTATGCCTGTCAAGGGAAATCAAATTGCCATTCTTTTGATTTCATTGAGGACATTGAGGGATTTGAGCTCCTTGCCGAGAAGGTGGCGGATGAAGGCCCCGATTGCTTTCCGGCTCTCTTTGAGCGACGCCTCCGAGAAGATGATCCGATGCAGCCTCTCCGGTTCGACGCTTCTGCCCAGGGCGAGGGTTCTCACCGTCCCGGGCATCAACTGATAGAGTTCCCTTCCCCTCTGCACGCACTCCCCGCAGCGGATGCCGCCCTCCAGAGGGTCGAACCAGATGCCCTTCATCTCACCTGGATCGGTCCCGCAGCCTGAACATCGGTCCAGCACTGGCTCATAACCAAGGACTCCGAGAAGCCTTAGTTCGAAAATCCGTACCATCCCTTCAGATGAGTTGCCGGCATTCAGGATTCCCAGAAATGTATTTAGGAGCGCGAAAAGTCCTTCGTTTTTCTTTCCCTCGAGGGTGAAGGCGTCGACAAGTTCAATAAGATAAGAGGCTGTCAGTGTCCTTTCGAGGTCGGCCCTTACATCAGGGAAATGCTGGACAGCGTCGCAGGCTTCGAGAAGCGCCAGCTCCTCCCGGCCCCGTCTCGAAAATACAATCCGGCCGAGGGAAAAGTTCTCAAGGGCATTTGCGAACCGCTTACGGCTCCTTCTGGCCCCTTTCGCAATGGCCTTTACCTTTCCGAAGCCGTCGGTGAAAAATGTCACTATGCGGTCGGATTCTCCGTAATCCAGTGACCGGAGCACGAACCCCGCCGCCTTGTACGTCGTTCTGGAAGTCACTTGCTTGATACTCTCTCCGGGCTTCTCTCCGGCTTCCTGTCTCTCTTTCTTTATTTAACTCCACCTGAACCGCTTCTTCCGTCAGGCGTCGGCGCTGTACCGGATCTCACCGCCCACGATTGTGAGTACCGCCTTTCCTCTCAGGCGCCACCCCTTGAAAGGAGAGTTACGGCTTTTCGACCTGAAGTTCATCACGTCGACCGTCCATTCGAGCGCCGGATCGATGACCGTGATATCGGCTTCGAAGCCTTCTTTCAGAGTTCCGCCTGTAATCTTCAGAATGGCGGCGGGATTCGTGCTCATCTTCATCACAAGATCGCTGAGCGACAGAATCCCCTCCTCAACAAGTTTCAGGCTCAGTCCGAGCGACGTTTCCAGCCCGACCATACCGCTGGCCGCATACTCGAACTCCACATCCTTGTCGGTCGAGGCGTGCGGGGCATGATCGCTCGCAATGGTATCGATGGTCCCGTCACGGAGTCCCTCCTTGATTGATTCAAGATCAGGCCTTGATCTGAGAGGAGGATTAACTTTTGTCTTCGTGTCGTACCCTCTCAGCGCCTCGTCGGTAAGCGTGAAGTAGTGGGGTGCGGTCTCTGCTGTGACCTTCACGCCCCGCGCCTTTGCCTCCCGGATAAGGCGCACAGCCCCCGCAGTGGACACATGAGCGATGTGGACTGGCGTTCCCGTGTAGTCTGCCAGAGCGATATCCCGCATCACCATTATGTCCTCAGCCGCGTTGGGAATCCCCCTGAGACCGAGTTCAGTTGACACGAAGCTCTCGTTCATAAGCCCGCCCTGGGAGAGAGTGCTGTCCTCGCAGTGCGATATCACCGGCATGCCGAATGATGCCGCATATTCCAGTGCCCGTCTCATAAGCCTGCTGTTCATGACCGGCTTTCCGTCATCTGAGAAGGCAACCGCTCCCGCTTCTTTCAGGTCCCCCATCTCAACAAGAATCTTTCCCTCGGAACCCCTGCTTATGGCCGCGATTGGGTAAACCCGCACGATACCGCAGTCCCTCGCCTTTCGCAGTATGTACTCGGTTACGGAGTGATTGTCGTTCACGGGATCAGTGTTGGGCATGCATGCCACGGCCGTGAACCCACCCGCCGCAGCCGCCCTGCTTCCGGTCTCTATCGTCTCCTTGTATTCGAAACCCGGCTCCCTGAGATGCGTGTGCATGTCGATCAGACCGGGACACACAATTTTTCTACGCAGATCTATGATTACGGGCTCCGATGTCCTTTGCCCCTTCTCCCGGACACGCTGTTCAGTCAGATTTTCCCCTATAGCGGCAATCCGTCCCTTTTCGATCAGGATATCCGCTACCGCATCTCTATTCTGCGCGGGATCGACGATGCGACCTCCCCTTAGCAGATAACGCTTCATGATTCACCTCCCGCCAGCAGATAGAGAAGGGCCATCCGGACGGCCACTCCGTTCGTGACCTGTTCAAGAATTACCGATGACGGTCCGTCGGCTATATCCGGTGCTATTTCCACTCCCCGGTTGATCGGTCCCGGGTGCATGACCAAAACATCCTCCTTCGCCCATTTTAGACTTTTTTGATCGAGACAGTAGTAATTGGCGTATTCCCTGAGAGAGGGAAACATGTTGACTTCCTGCCTCTCAAGCTGAATTCTGAGCATCATTATGATATCCGCATTCTTCACAGCCTCTTTCATGTCATGATGAACTTTCACGCCCATCCTCTCAATTTCGCGGGGCATCATAATCGACGGGCCCGCCACAGTAACCGAGGCGCCCATCTTAGTCAGCCCGTAAATGTTCGACCGCGCCACCCTGCTGTGGGCAATATCGCCGATGATTGCGACACTGAGCCCCGCTATCCTGCCCTTCTTCTGGCGGATTGTGAGCATGTCGAGAAGGGCCTGCGTCGGGTGTTCATGAGCTCCGTCCCCGGCATTGATTATAGACTGTTTGACGAGACCGGCCAGCATCTGCGGCGCCCCGGAACAACTGTGGCGAATCACGATGATGTCCGGATTCATGGCTTCGAGATTACGGGCCGTGTCGATCAGTGTTTCTCCCTTCACGGCGCTGCTCGTGGTGGACGAAATATTCACCGCGTCGGCGCTAAGACGCTTGGCGGCGATCTCGAATGACGTCCTCGTACGCGTGCTCGGCTCAAAGAAGAGGTTTATTACCGTCTTCCCCCTCAGCGTGGGCACTTTCTTGATCTCCCGCGTGGAAACCTCCATGAAGGATTCAGCCGTTTCGAGAATCAGCTCGATTTCTCCGACGGAAAGTTCCTTCATTCCGAGAATATCCTTGCTCGATAACTTCATGATCTATCCCCAGTCTGTAAAGCTAGGTTTCCTCTTCTATTACAACCTCATCCCTTCCCTTGTTCTCCGTAAGGCGCACGCTCACTGCCTCCCACAGGGACGACGGCAGATTTTTCCCGACAAAATCGGCCCGGATCGGCAATTCCCGATGGCCCCGGTCAACGAGCACGGCGAGCTGAATGAGTTTCGGCCTTCCGAAATCTATGAGAGCATCCATTGCCGCCCTGATTGTCCTGCCAGTGAAGAGAACATCGTCAACAAGAATCACCTTTTTATCATCGAGGGAAAAAGGAATCTCCGTCTTTCCGAGCAGGGGTTTCTTTTTCTTCTTCAAAATGTCATCCCGGTAAAGCGTTATATCCACTATCCCCATCGGGACCTCACGTCCCTCAATTCTCGATATTTTGTCCGCAAGCCTCTGCGCAAGAAAGACGCCACCTGTCCTTATCCCCACAAGAACTATGTCCTCAACCCCTTTGTTCTTTTCCAGGATTTCATAGGCAATGCGTGTCAGGGCCCTGTCGATCCCCTCCGCGTCCATCACGACTTTTCCCTTTTTCATTCCCTCTCCTCCCGGTTTCCGCTATCCGCTCCTGGATTCCAGCATCGGGATTTCATCCTGCTCTATCCCCTCTTCGCCTTTATTCATACAAAAAAAGAGCCTCCCCGCGATTTGAGGAGGCTCTTATCTTGCGATCTTTTTTAATGGCAGGCATAAATGATCCCTTTTCAACCTCTCAGGATCAAATTAAAAGGGTCTATTTGTGAAAGATAGTATCAAAATGGCACTTGCGTGTCAAGCTGTTTCAGTGAATGATTTTCCCGATCCGGCTCCATCGGACGCTCCGGCCGTCTCCATCCCATGACCAGTATATGATAAATGCCTTCCCCATGACATCCTTTAGATCTACAAAACCCCAGAAACGGCTGTCATAGCTCTGGTCCCTGTTATCACCCATCACAAAGAGATGACCGGCTGGCACGCGGACCGGCCCGAAATTGTCTCTGGGCTGCATTGAGCCCGGTATGATTCGTTCGTCAACATAGACACCTGCGTTATCCCTGTAGATTGCCCCGTTTACATAAATCTGCTTGTTCCTTATCTGAACTGAATCTCCTCCCACGGCAATGACTCTCTTTATGAAATCCTTCGACCTGTCTTCGGGATAAATGAAGACGATGACATCTCCCTGCTTAGGCTCGCCGATTGGAATCAGGTTCTTTCTCACGAATGGAATCTTCACGCCGTAGGTGAATTTATTGACCAGGATATGATCCCCCACAAGGAGCGTCGGCTTCATGGATCCCGATGGAATTTTGAAGGCCTGTACAACGAAGGTTCTTATGAATAATGCGATGAGTATGGCGATAATGATCGCTTCAGCATACTCTTTGACAATTGATCCGATCCTGCTCATTTTCTACCTTTCAGGAATAAATTGCTGACAGAACTATCGCCACCATTACGAGCGCAAGACAACCTTTAGTCAGGGTTCCTGCCACCCTGCCTGCCACTGCTCCGTATGATGCCCTCATGGCCGGTTTGAGATCCCTTCTCCGGATCATCTCCACGATGAATGTTCCCGCAAAGCCCCCCAAAAAGGCACCGACTACCGTTCCCAGACCCAGAAGAAAGGGCGTCATCAGCACCGCCCCGGCTATGGCTCCAACCAGAGATGCCGCTATGCCTGCCTTCGAGGCACCGAATTTTGCGGCGCCCCTGACACCAAGGTAAAATTCCAGTAGTTCCGCCGAGAGAGAAAGACCCAGTAGAGCGATCAGGATCTTGAAGCCTATCTTTTCAAAGCCTGTCAGCAGTGCATAAACAATGCTGGCAAGAAGGATAACGATCGTCCCCGGGAAACCGAAAAGAATCGAAAAAATGCCGAGAAACAGGATAAGAATGAAGACGGTTAAACCGACAGCCTCTATAGGAGTCAATTTATTTCTTCCCAATTCTCTTTGAAGGCACGTATTTCTCCCACAGCAGAACAAGCGGGCTCGCTATGAAGATTGAAGAATAGGTCCCGAATATAACGCCGATGATCATGACAAAGGCAAAATCGTTTATGACCGTGCCTCCGAAAAAGTAAAGGACTACGACTACTATGAACACGGTCAGCGACGTCAGTATTGTCCGGCTCAGGGTCTGGTTGATGCTGGCATTGATAACCTCACCAAGATTCTTCTTCGGACTCTTTCTAACGTTCTCCCGAATCCTGTCGAAGACGACTACCGTATCATTAATCGAAAAGCCGATTATTGTAAGAAGCGCCGCGATGACTGTCAGGGTGAATTCCCTCTGGAAAAGCGTGAAGACGGCCACGCTCACAATGACGTCGTGAACAAGGGCTAGTATCCCCCCGAGTGCATATCTGAATTCATATCGCCAGGTGATGTAGAGAAGCATCCCGAGAAAAGCGAGACAGATTGCAAGCAGCCCCTTCATGCGGAGGTCCTTTCCCGCCTTTGGCCCGACCATTTCTATCTTTCTCATATCGAAGCTGTTTTTCCCGTAGACGCCCGTGATCGCTTCGGAAATATGATCCTGAAGACCCTTTAGGTCCGATGTCGAGAGCTCCGTGCGGAGAAGATATTCGTGATCGGCCTCGCTGCCCACCTGCTGAATAATACTGTTTTCAAGATTGATCGCCTTCAGGGAGCTCCTGATTTTATCTATGGTGGTCGCCTGATGAAATTTGATCTGCACGGACGTGCCGCCGGCAAAGTCGATACCCATGTTCGGCCCTCCGCGGACTACCAGATAAATAATGCTCAAAAGAATGACAGCAAGGGAAAAATAAAAGAACCAGTACATTTTCCCAACAAAATCGAAATTGACATCCTGTTTTATCAGCTCCATCCAAAAACTCCTTGCATTACGACAATCGGCCTTTCGCCCTTAGCCTTCCGCCTTACATTCATATCCCGATACTGAGTCTCTTTATCTTTCTATCCCAGATGAAATAATCGTATACGATCCTTGTCACGAAGACGGCCGTGAACATACTGTAGATGAGTCCGATAGTAAGGGTCACGGCAAACCCCTTCACCGACCCCGTTCCGAACTGGAAAAGAAATACGGCGGCTATGAGGGTTGTTATATTGCTGTCCAAGATGGTAATCAATGCCTTTCCGTAACCCGCCTCGATTGATGCCCGGGGTGTCTTCCCCGTGCGGATTTCCTCTCTTGTTCTCTCATAAATGAGAACGTTGGCGTCCACTGCCATACCGATTGTCAGCAGGATACCGGCGATTCCGGGCAGTGTCAGTGACGCCTTGAAGAGAACCAGAGTTCCGAGAATAAGTATCACGTTAAGCACAAGTGCCATGTTCGCCAGCATGCCGGACAGCCTGTAATATACAATCATGAATGCAACTACCATCAGGAATCCGATTGCGATGGAGAGAATGCCCTTCTCGATCGAATCCTGACCCAGGGAAGGACCGACTGTCACCTGCTCGAGCATCCTGACCGGAGCCGGAAGGGCGCCGGCCCTCAGCACGATGGCCAGGTCTCTCGCTTCCTCCATGGTGAATGCGCCTGTTATCTGCGCTTCACCGCCGGATATTCTTTCCTGGATCACGGGAGCGGAATATACGACCCCATCGAGAACGATGGCAAGCCGTTTCTTGACATTCTCGGCCGTGATCCGGTCGAAATCCCTGGCACCCTGTGAATTGAACTTAATAGCGATATACGGCTCTCCGAAGCGGTCTGAAATACGTACCTCCGCCTTCTCGAGCGTCTCGCCCGTGAGCATTGCCCTTTCCTTCAGGAGGTACGGAACCTTGACCCTCTGACTGTGTCCTTTTTCCTCCTTGTATCCGTAGGCTATAATATCCCCGGGCGGAACATTACCCCGGAGTGCCTCTTCTAGACTTGCACCTTCATCGACAAGCTTGAACTCAAGAAGTGCAGTCTTCCCGATGAGATTGATCGCCCTCTGCGGATCTTTTATACCGGGCAGCTGAATCAAAATCCTGTCCTCGCCCTGCGGGACTATTTCGGGCTCTGTCACACCGAACTGGTCGATCCGGTTGCGGATGGTCTCAAGGCTCTGTTCAACTGCGAACTTCTTTATCTCTTCCACCCTCTTGTCCTTCAGTTTAAGATAGACTTTCTCCCTGCCCTGAACCATCTCGGAAGACTTTATTTCGAGATCTGGATAACGGTCATGAAGAATCTTCCCAAGTTCGCTTCCGGCATCCTTGTCTCCAAGTTCGAGGCTTATGGCCGTGCCCTGCACTCTCTCGAGATTTCGGAAACGGATATTGCGATCCATAAGCGTTTCTTTTAGATTATTTGAGAGTCTCTCTACAGTGCTCTCCACTGCTTTCTCAGTCCCGACTTCCAGGACAAGGTGCATTCCTCCCTGAAGGTCGAGCCCGAGTTTTATCTTATCCTTGGGGAAATAAGGCTTTAGAAACGAGGGAAGGTCGGGCACCATTGTCGGCACGAGATAATACAATGACACCATCGTGACAACGAGGGTTATTATCACCCGGATCCGGATACTCTTTAACATTGATTTCCCTTTCTCTCTATGAGTCCTTTTCCGCCTTCTCGGCCATACCGCCGATATGACTCTTTAGAACCTTAATCCTTACCTTATCGGCTATCTCAAGCGTAACAGTGTTCTCCGTAACAGCCGTGACCTTGCCGTAAATTCCTCCCGTGGTGATGACCGTGTCTCCGTGCTTCATGTTATCGATCATCTCCCTGAGTTCCTTCTGCTTTTTCTGCTGCGGACGTATGAGGAGAAAATAGAAAATCAGAAAAATGACGGCCATCATTATTATGAATTGTATATCGCCGCCCTGTCCTCCTCCGCCCCCCGGCGCGCCCATTGCGTGTGCTAGACTCATTTCCACCTCCACATTCCCAGGCTGTTGAAAACATCCATCTGCGGTGTTGCTCTGCGCCCCTCGTCATTCAACAACGTACGTAAAATTACGCCTCATTCCTCGGTCTTTTCACGCCTTGCATCCGAACGTTTTTGAACATGCTGATGAACTATAATTTTCATCCCTTCTCAGAACCAGCCCTCAGGGTTCATTGTTTGTCATGGTTCGCCGATCCCAAGTTGATTCTGATCATGTTTTTCAAGGAATTCCTCACGGAAGGCACCATAAACCCCGTTTTCGATGGCATACCGTATTCGTTCCATCAGTTTCATGTAGTGCCTGATGTTATGAATTGTATGCAAGACAACCGCAAGCACCTCCCCCGCCATGTAAAGGTGCCGCAGGTAGGCCCGCGAGTAATTTCTGCACGTATAACAATCGCATGAGGGGTCAAGGGGCCCCCCGTCATCCCGGTAACGGGCGTGCTTTATAACAACCTTTCCGCCGTTTGTAAATAACATTCCATTCCTCGCGCATCTCGTGGGCAGGACACAGTCGAACATGTCTATTCCGTGATACACGCACTCCACGATATCGGCCGGCGTTCCTACTCCCATTAGATACCTCGGTTTCGAACCCGGCATGAGAGGAGTGATTTCCTCAATTATCTCCATCATCACTTCTTCCGGTTCCCCGACGCTCAGCCCGCCGAGCGCATAGCCATCGAAATCCATTTCCCCAAGGGTATCTATGGCCCGCTTTCTCAAAGCGGAATGCATGCCGCCTTGAACAATTCCGAAAAGTGCCTGGTCCGAGTCCTTTCGGGCGCTTTTTGACCTTTTCGCCCACTCCATTGTAATATTTAGGGATTTTTCGGCGCGGTCAAAATCCGCCGGATAGGAAATGCATTCGTCGAGGCACATAATCACGTCTGCCCCGAGGGCTTCCTGTATCTCCACTGCATATTCCGGACTGAGCAAATGCCTTGAGCCGTCCACATGTGACTGGAATTCCACTCCTTCTTCCGTGACTTTTCTCAGGGCGCCGAGGCTGTACACCTGAAAACCTCCGCTGTCGGTAAGGATCGGGTGCGGCCAGTTCATGAAACGGTGAATACCCCCGAGATTCCGGATCAATTCGTGACCCGGCCGAAGGTAGAGGTGGTAAGTATTGGCAAGGATCATTTCCGCGCCCAGTTCCCGAACATTTTCAGGCGTGAGTCCCTTGACCGTGCCCTGTGTCCCGACCGGCATGAAAACAGGAGTCCTCACCTCCCCGTGTGACGTGGTCATTTTCCCCAGGCGGGCTTCCGACGTTTTATCTTTTTTCAATATTTTAAATTGAAATGCCATTTGAACCGTAATACCGATACCTGAGAATATTCGGCCTTTAGCCTCTAGCCTACAATCAACATACAATCCCCGTAACTGTAGAATCGATAACGTTCTTCCAAGGCCCCGGCATAGGCTCGTCTGATAAGCTCCTTTCCCGCAAAGGCGCTCACCAGAATGAAAAGCGATGAACGGGGCAAATGAAAATTCGTGAGAAGCGCATCCGTCCTCTTGAACCGATATCCGGGATAAATATAGAGACTTGTGAACCCAGATCCCGATTTCACCAAGCCTTTTTCGTCCGATACCGTCTCCAGTACCCGGGTCGATGTCGTGCCGACGGCTATGACGCGATCCGCCCCGTTTATAATTGACGCATCATCCTCCCCGAGCTCGAAATACTCTTCATCCATGGAGTGGTCTTCTATGAATGGTGCGTCCACGGGCAGAAAGGTGCCGTAACCGACGTGAAGGGTTACGGAGGCTATTTTAATCCCTCTATCTTTCAGGCGACCAAGCATTTCCGGTGAAAAGTGAAGTCCCGCCGTCGGGGCCGCCACGGAACCGGGCACCCTTGCATAGACTGTCTGATACCTGACCCTGTCTGACGGCTCCGCCTCGCCGTCCTTTCTCCTGATATAGGGGGGAAGAGGCATCCTTCCATGACGCTCGAGAAATTCATCGAATCCGGGAGACGTGGAAAACCGGAGTACCCACTTCTTATCCGATACCCTCTCCACAACGACCGCCTCGCCGTCAGCACCGAAGGACAGCGACAGTCCGGGATAAACCCTTTTGGCGGGTTTCAGCAGGACTTCCCACATATGACCGTCGGGCGAGCGCTCATTACTATTTTCCTTCAGAAGCAGGATTTCCACCTTTCCACCCGTCGGCTTCGTTCCGAGCAGCTTCGCCGGAATGACCTTAGAGTTGTTTATGACCAGACAGTCTCCCTCCACGAGAAAATCCGGCAGGTCGCCGAAAACTCTGTTTTCGAATTCATTCTTATTTCGATGAAGAACCATCATCCTGGACGCGTCCCTGCACTCAAGGGGATGCTGCGCAATCAATTCTACGGGCAGATGATATTGAAATTCCTCTGTACTTGTCTTCGCAGCCATCACAATATTATTCCAGCTTTTTTGCTTCGTTCCACAGAGCATCCATTTCATCAAGTGAAGCTCCGGAAAGCGTCTTTCCCTGCTTCTTCAGGCCGTCTTCTATGAACCTGAACCTGCGGATGAATTTCTTATTGGATGATCTCAATGCTTCTTCTGCATTTACACCTGCGAATCGGCCGAGATTGACGAATGAAAAAAGTATATCGCCTATCTCATCGCGGATGCGATCTTTGTTATCCGATGCCAGAGCATGTTTAAGTTCAGTCAGCTCCTCTTCAATTTTATTGAGGACACCCTCCACATTATCCCAGTCAAAACCGACGAGCGACGCCTCTTTTGAAATTTTCTCCGCTCGGAGCAGTGCAGGCATGGACAACGGTATGGCCCGAAAAAGGGAACCATCGCCTGCTCCCCTCTTCTCTACGTGCTGTTTAATCGTCTCCCAGTTCGCCTTTATCTCTTCGACGTTCGATGCTTTAACGTCCCCGAACACATGGGGATGCCGTCGAATCATCTTCTCCGTGATATCCTTCACAACATCGCCTATGTCGAAGTCGCCCTCTTCGCTCGAAATCTGAGCGATGAAAAAGATCTGAAAAAGAAGATCTCCCAGCTCTTCTTTAAGAGCCTCCGAAGATTCCTTCTCAATCGCATCCAGAACCTCGAACGCCTCTTCGATGAGATAGGTTCCGACATCTGCTTTTTTCTGACGCCTGTCCCACAGGCACCCTTCGGGGGCCCTGAGTCGCGCTATAATGTCCAGAAGATCCTGGAAGGCATCTGCTGGTAATCGCCCCTTCTCAGTCATGTGTCTTCCATCTTTTTGTTCCCTTTTTTCAACAAAAAGGGTTGATATTCCTACCATGATTTGATTAGACTGTCAAAATTCAGACAGACAATAATTCTGCTCCTTGAACGCCCGTTTTGTCTTGCTTTTTTCAAACAGTAATGATAAGCAGTTCGCGTTTTATTTCTCTATCAATTTTGACAACATTGACGTTGACTTCGCAAGGTTTCAACTGCAGGGCGGCTTTGATCCTTCGAAGAGGCCCTGCTCCGTGAACGCCACAACATAACCGCTGTTTTATTTATGGAGAGAGAGGAGGATTTTTATGGCAGAAGAAAAGAAACGCTTGACAAGAGCCGAACGGCTGGCACTGGAGAGGGAGGATAACCTTAAACACTGGGAAGCCCAGGACGAAATTCTGTTCAAACATCGGGAAGATGCCTACAACATCGGAGGCGAAGAGCAGATTCAGCGTCTTGCAAAGCAGGGCAAGAAGCCCATGCGCGATCTAATCAAAATGCTGATAGATCCAGGAACCGAATTCTATGAACTGGGTCTTGACGCAGGTTACAACATCGGAAAAATCAAGCTGTACGGAGGGGAGATTTACGAGTCCGAGAAGCGCGGGCATATCCCCGGCGGCGGTCTTGTTACCGGAGTGGGCGTGATTCACGGCAAGGACTGCATGATATTCGCGAACGAAAACCGTTATGCGGCCGGAACCTATTTCCCAATCACCCTGAAGAAGCACATGCGGGCACAGGCGATAGCAGAACGTCTGAGGCTGCCCTGTGTCTACATCGCCGACTCGGGTGGAATCAACCTGCCCCTGCAGCTGGGCTGCTTCGCAGATGACGGTCATTTTGGAAGCATGTTCTACAACATGTGCCGCATGTCCGCCATGGGAATCAAGCAGTACACCCTGTCAACAGGAGGCAACACGGCAGGCGGAGCCTACATCGTTTATCTCGCGTCAGAATCCATAATGATCGAAAAGCTCGCTTTCGCGTTCCTCGCCGGACCTCCCATGGTCAAATCGGCAATCGGTGAAACGGTTTCAGCCGAGGATCTGGGCGGCGCTTATGTCCATACCCAGCACTCCGGTGGCTGCGATCACTTTGTCAGGACGCAGGAAGAAGGAATACAGAAGCTGCGGGATATCATTGAGTTTGAACCCGCTCAGACCCTCTACTGCGAGAGAAAGAAAACCGCCGAGCCCAAATTCGACTACAAGGAAATGATGCGCAGCACTCCCATAAACACCTATCATGCCATCAACATCAAGGACACCCTGAAGTGCCTCGCCGACGACAGTTATTTCCATGAATACAAGCCGACCTACGGCCTCTACCGCGGCGAGACGATCGTGGCCGGCAAGATGTGGATGAAGGGCCTGCCCGTCGGCGTAATCGCTTCCAGCGGCAATGGTGTCATTTACATCGAGGCTGCCCGGAAGGCCACAGAGTGGATGATCCGATGCGGGAACTCCGGCCTGCCCGTCCTCTTCCTGCAGGGTTCTCCCGGTTACATGGTAGGAAAGTCCGAGGAGTGGGGTGGTATCGGCAAGTATGGATCCGACATGGTCCGCACGTGCAGTGTGCTCAACGTGCCCAAGATACAGTATGTCATCGGCCCTGACCACGGCGCTGCCAACTACGGTATGTGCGGAAGGGCGTTCCGTCCGGTATTCTGCTTCACCAACATGAGAGGCCGCACTACGGTTATGTCAGGTGAAACGGCCGGATTCATCGTTGAGACCGTCCGAAGAAAGAACATCATCGACAAAGGCGGAACCGTCAATGAGGAGGAAATGGCCAAATTCCGCCAGATGATGAGAGATCGTTACGACGCCGAAGGCCATCCCTTCCTGACGGGTTCGCTCTTGTTCCACGACGGCGTCATAGCATTCAGCGAGGCCAGGGACAAACTGGCGAGGGCTCTTGAGCTCTGCTACCGCATCCCGGCCGTGAAGACCGACTGGGGCGACCTGAAGGTTTAAACCGGATGAGAGAAAAGGAGGATTTGAATATGGCCGACATACTGCTTCAGGAAAGAACTGATGACGGCATCCTGATTCTCACGCTGAATCGTCCGGATGCCATGAACTGCTTCAATTTTGACCTGCTGGCCGCACTTGGAGACGTGATCCGGGAGGCCAACTTCGACATGAGTCTACGCTGCATCATCATCACCGGATCGAAGGCCGGGGATGATCCGAAGAAATGGTCCTTCTCCACCGGAGCGGACCTCAAGGAGAGGCGCACTCTCACCCAGGACCAGGTACGGAGATTCATCTTCACGATCCGCAACTGCTTCACGGCGGTTGAAAACGTCCGGGTTCCCGTCATCGCAGCCATCAACGGGTTCGCCTTCGGCGGCGGTACGGAACTCGCGCTCGCCTGCGATCTCAGGATCGCTTCTTCAAACGTTGTCATGGGACTGACTGAGACCAGCCTTGCCATTATTCCCGGTGCCGGCGGAACGCAGAGGCTTCCCCGGATCGTGGGCGTGGCCAAGGCCAAGGAATTGATTTACACGGCCCGCCGGATCGATGCAAAAACGGCCCTCGATATCGGCCTCGTATGCAGGGTAGTGGAGCCGGATCAGCTGCTGAATGCCGCCCTGGAACTCGCACGCGAGATAGCCAAGAACGGTCCCATCGGCGTGGCACAGGCCAAGTTCGCGATTAATTACGGTTCAGAGGCCAGCATCGGTGTGGCATTGCCTCTCGAATCAAAGGCCTATGAGGTAACAATCCCGACGAAGGACCGTCTCGAGGCCCTTGCGGCCTTCGCGGAAAAGCGAAAACCTGTTTTCAAGGGCGAATAAATTGAATTACGCGTTTCCCCCCTTCCCTTCTGCCGCCGGAAGGGGGGAACCCAATGCTCATGCGCATCGCATGAACAATCAAAATAACTTAAGGGAGGTAATTTTTTATGGCGACAGAGTATGACCTTTGGAAAATTTTCCCGAGAATGCCCAAGAAAGTAACCCTCGGGGACATAACCGTCCGGGACGGTTTTCAGCACGAAGAGAAGTTTATTTCAACAGCCGCAAAAATCTTTTATGCACAGGAAATGATCCTGGCAGGCGCAAAGGAAATCGAAGTGACCAACCTCGGAAGCCCTGAAGGCATTCCTCAGTTCCGTGACGCCGAGCAGGTCCTGACCGCTCTGAGAAGCGACGCTTTCAAAAAGCGCTGTGAACGAGCAGGAATCAAGTACGACGAGATCGTGATGACTGCGGTGACTATACGTGAGCCCGCCGTTGACCGGGCCATTGAATTGAGAAAAAAGGGAATAGGACCCGATCGTATCCTTATGATGGTCTCCACCGATCCCGAGCATCATTTCGCCAACTCAGGAACTACCCTGTCGGTCTACTGGAAAGAGGCAGAGCGCTGCATCCAGAAAGCGCGTGATGTGGGAATGAAGATGTGCGGAACCGTGAGCACAATCTGGGGAAGCCCGATCACGGGCGCAACCAAGCTTGAGGATGCCGTCGAATTTACCAAGAGGTGGTTCCAAATCGGCGCCCACGACATCGAACACGCCGACCACGACGGATCCGCATCTGCGGCCCAGGTCTACCGCTACTTCTCGATGATCCTCGACGCAATGCCCAATCCCGAGGCGCATCTGTGCCATCTCCACGAAACGAAGCGCGTAGCCTCCGCTTCAGTGCTCGCCGCTCTTCAGGCGGGAATCACCCGCTTCGAGGGAACCCTGGGTGGTCTAGGCGGACAGCCCGCTAATTTCCTCGATGACTGCCCCGTGAGAGGGACCGGCGAGTATTATTACAAGGATCCGCGGTACGTGGGCCTCATCTCATTTGAGGACCTGCTTGTCATGATAGACGAGCTCGGCATCGAGCACGGCTACAATGTCGACCGCGTTCTGTGGCTGGGTGCAAAGATGGAAAAGACTATCGGACGAAGACTCCGCTCCGAAGCGGTAATCAACGGCAGGACGCTCAAGGAAGGCCATCCTGAATTCGGACGTCCCGGTCTTGCCAAGCTTATCCAGAAACTGGGCGAGAAACCCGGCCAGAAGGTTCCGGCGGACTGGACGCCCGAGGCGGTCCTTCCCGAAAAATGGGGGCCCTACGCCTGGAAGTAAGAGAGCAAGAGCGATTTTCGGCGGTCGTTTGACCGCCGAACGGAATAAATTTCAAAATGAAGGAGGTATTATTAAATGGCAGTCAACATTGTAGCACCCATGCCGGGAACGATCTCCGAGATTCTCGTAGAAGTGGGTGATCAGGTAAAGGCGGATGAAGAGCTTATCATCCTCGAAGCCATGAAGATGGAAAACCCGATTACAGCACCCACCAACGGCACCGTGAAGGAAATAAAGGTAGCCGAAGAGGACAAGGTCGACACGAATCAGCTTCTCATCGTCCTGGAATAGGTTCTGAAAGGATCAGCGTTTTGCCGGACCGGGCCCCTCAGCCGGTTCGGCAAACGTTTTTTTGCGGAGAAACAGGGCATGAAAACAACCCTTCCCCGACGCGTTTCCCTCCATGAAGTAGCCCTGCGTGACGGCATTCAGAATGAAAAGGTGCTGGTACCGACGGAAGAAAAGATCAGGCTGATCGACCGCCTGGCGGACTGCGGACTGCGCCGGATTGAGGTCTCTTCGTTTGTCAATCCTCGGCTGGTGCCGCAAATGGCGGACGCCGAGGAGATCTGGAAAAGAATCAGGAGACGCGACGGCGTTTGCTATTCAGCGCTGATACTGAGCGAAAAGGGACTGCACAGGGCAATGAATTGCGAAGTGCCTCACGTCGGCATATTCGTCTCGGCAAGTGAAACGCACAGCAGAAAGAACAGCAACAAGACCATCGCTGAAGCACTTGATGAGGCTCTCCGGCTTATTATCAAAGCGAGAGCCGGGGGACTTAAAGTAAGAGCAGGAGTCATGAACGCCTTCGGCTGCGTATACGAGGGCAGAACGCCTTTAGAGAGAGTCCTCTCTCTTGTAGGCCGCTATCTCGAAGCCGGGCCCCACGAAATCTGCCTTGCCGACTCTTCCGGACTCGGAAACCCTCTTCAAATACGAGAGGTTCTTCGCCGAGTGAAAACCGTCACGAACGATCTTCCTCTGGCGCTCCATCTTCACAACACGCGGGGAGCAGGGCTCGCAAACGTATTCGCCGCTCTTGAAGAGGGTATCGATTCATTCGATACCTCGCTTGGCGGACTTGGCGGATGTCCTTTCATAGCCGGAGCAAGGGGAAACATCGCCACGGAGGACACGGTCTCAATGCTCCACGAAATGGGGATCGAAACAGGAATAGACCTGAACGCCCTGATACAGGCCAGTCTGGATTTCGAAAAGGTAATGAAGCAGACCTTCCCGGCTATGGTCAGTCATCTGTCAGGCTGTTGACCTGTGGCACTTACCGCTCATTCATCGGTGCTTGCGCACATTGCATCCGGACGCTTTTTAACAGCCCGATGAAAAAAGTCTTTTCAAAACTTTTTGTAAATGGCATCGGACATCTGCAAAATATTTTTCCTGACGCCAAAAGCCTGTTGTCCAATGCCTATTTTATCGGCCACTCGCCTCTTTCCTTCAGAACTTCCCTGTAAACTTCCAGCGCATCGTTTACCGCAGGCATACCGGCGTATGTTGAAACCTGGAATATGATCTCGGCGATTTTCCTGGGATCGCAGCCTACGTTCAATGCCGCATTGACATGGAGCTTGAACTCAACCGTAGCGCGAAGCGCGGCAAGCATGGCACAGGCCGCGTACTGCCTCTCCTGAATGGTCAGGACGGTTCTGGAATAAAGATTTCCGGTGATATGCCGCGAGAGATCATTGGCCAGATCCTTGTCGAATTGCCGCCACATGAGATATGGCGGGTCCATCTTGATTCCCTTTCCGAAGAGTTTCGCCGCTGTTTCCTGTGTCCTTTTGTTGATGTCGTCGCTCACGGTTCATATCCTCCTTTTATCTCTTTATCTCTCGCCTAAGAAGGCAAGCGACTCTAGCCCAATCACCGTCACCTGTCAAGACTCATCGAGAGACTTATCATTTCCGTATATAAAGATTTCTGTCCCTGTCCTGAAAATACATGTAGTTCAGCCCATACTTTTCCTTCTCGATGGACTCGAAAACCGCCTCACCCTCTCTCCTGCAGCGCGAGCAGCTCTGTCCGGGAATGACGACGGCAAGGATCCTGTTTCCTGTACTGGCCGTTGAATCGATTATCACAAGGCCGCCGCAGTCATTGCAGATACGCACTGTTTCCTGCTGCTGTTCCCGTATCCCGTCCGTATCGTAATAGATGTTTTTCGTTCTTCTCTGATATGCGGCATCCTTGATCACTTCCTTTCTCAGCGACTCACGCATCTTCCATAACCGGTAAACATTATCCACATCCCGACGGATGCGCTCCGTGATGTCATTGGACTGCCTGAGTGCATCGGGGTCATAGTCCGGCTCCCTGACAAAACTGTAATCCAGCCCGGCCATCGCCAGAATGATTCCGACATTAACGTATGGAAGCGCCCCCTCTATCGAATAACCACCTTCAAGAACGGCGATATCGGGCGATAATTTTTCGTTCAGAACGGCATACCCCCGGGCTGTGAATCTCATGTCAGTAATCGGGTCCGTGTAGTGATTATCCTGCCCTGCCGAATTTATGATGAGGTCCGGCTTGAATTCTTCCAGGACCGGCAGGATGAGATTGTCAACTACATACAGAAATCCCTCTTCCGACGTCCTCGGGGGCATAGGCACGTTTAAGGTCATGCCCAAAGCGTTCGGGCCACCGAAATCCTCAGGAAATCCGGTGCCCGGATAGAGAGTTCTTCCGTCCTGATGAATCGATATGCACAGTGTGTTAGGATCATGCCAGTAGATATCCTGCGTGCCGTCGCCGTGATGACAGTCCGTGTCAACGACGGCGATCCTCCGGTGACCGTACTTTTGCCGGATGTGCTCTATCATAACCGCCTCGATGTTTATGTTGCAGAATCCCCTGGCCCCGTGAACAACCTTCATCGCGTGATGACCCGGCGGTCGGACGAGGGCAAAGGCATTATCGACCTCGCGCTCGAGAACCTTTTCTGCCGCGGTCATCGCACCTCCCGCCGAGATGAGGTGGGATTCCGTGGCGACGTCTTCAGCCTCAGGCACGCATATGTGAATTCTGTCAATGTCCTCTTCTTTCGCAATCCCCGGCCTGAATTCCACCACATTTTCGAGGTCCAGCAATCCCTCTTCAAAGACCTGATCCCTGGTATACAGGAGTCTCTCCTCACGCTCGGGATGGGTCGGAGAAATAGCCCAATCAAAGGCGGGAAAAAAGACAAGTCCCGTTTTCCGCTTTTTATTCATTGTATCCTCCTTCCCTTTCCGAATCCCGCGATCAGCCCGGGTTTTATCTGTGCCTTAACCCTTATGTTTTTCCCCGCCGTATAATAGCCCCTTACCATGTTGAATTCCTGATCCTCCACTATCTGAATCTCCATGTCATCTTCCATTGCACCCATAGCCCGCGCCATTCTTCCCAGTCTTTCGCGGCATACCGCATGAGCGTCCTGCCTTGAAAAACGGTTCGGTATTTCCTGCCTCAAGCCATCTTCCACTATGGTCATCATACCGATTTCGGTATCCGCAAGCACTGTTATCTCCGCCGTTGTTCTCGCCAGCGCCGCTCCTACTGCATTCGCCACTTCCGCATGAGGCGGTATCTCGGCCGGAATATCCAGAAGATCGCTCAGCCGTTCGGCCACGGGTCCTGCCGGTCCACCTACTACGTAAATATTCTGAGGATTTATTGCTCTTCCCTCAAGTATCTCATGAATAGTGTATACAGGCTCGCTGTTGATCTCCCTGATCAGGCCACGGATAGCCTGAGCGATCAGACGGCAGGTATGATCAAAAATCTTCTCGGCAGCGTCGAGCGGAGAAAGATCCATCGACCGAGCGATCTCCACCAAGGCGCGGTATGCCTTTTCCCTGTCCCCCCCTTTGATGAAACCCAGCAGGATCATCGCGTCTGTCGGCGTGAAATCGGAACCTCCGAAAGCGGATGCCGGACCGTTTCTCTGTGGGCCAATGTGAAGTTCGCCATTTTCAAACCTCACCTCACTGTCTCCGCCTACACCCAGCGAGCGGGTGCGAAGTCCCCGGATAAGTGTCTTAAGTCCGCCGATTGTAACGCCCCTTGGTTCAAGAAGTGGAACACCCTCTGCCAGGACGGATATATCCGTTGTTGTCCCGCCGACGTCCACTGCAACAGCGTCCATCCTGCAGTCCGACAGTCCCAATATGCCCATGATGCTCGCCGCCGGCCCCGAAAGAATCGTCTGAACCGGAAGCTCGACGGATTTCTCAAGGCTGCACGTGCCACCATCTGCCTTGAGAATATGAACAGGAATGTCCCTTCCCCGAGAACCCCAGAAATCCCCGGCCGCCTCCGCAAAACTCAAATGCGTGTCAAACACTGCCGCGTTAAGATAGGTAGTGGATATCCGCCTCGGAAAACCGAGATGTCCCGACATCCGGTGACCGAGCGATATGTGATCGAAGCTTTCTTTTATCATCGCATGAATCGCCAGTTCCTGTTCAGGATTCCTTGTTGAGAATTTCCCCACGATTCCAAGATGTCTGATACCCTTTCCATGAAGGCTTCTGCATATCCGGATTATTTCATCGGCACTGATCGGAGCGACCTCAACACCTCTGTGGTTTATATAACCGGAAACGATATATCGTTCCTTATCAATTGGGAGGCTGTCCGGAGCCATGCCCGGTCCACTCGGCAGAATCATACCCACTCTGTCTATCCTGTTCTGAACTATGGCATTGGTCGACAATGTCGTGCTCAGTACAACCCGCTCCAGGCGTCTGAAGTCCTCTTCATTCAGAATCCTGAGGGTCGCCTCCATGAGTGATTCAAAGATATTATCCGGCCGGGTCGACACCTTTGCCTTCCGACTGACAAAACCATCTTCTATCAGCACTGCATCCGTATGAGTTCCGCCCACGTCGATTCCCAGTATCATCTCTTATCCCTTCTTTTCAGCTTGTCTTAAGTGCTGTCAATCTAAAAAATAGTTCTTGACAATAAAATAAATTTATTTTAGCTTCGCTCCAATTTTGGGGAAAATTCTTGTTGGAAGGAGGTGATTCAATAATGAAGAAAGCATTGGCGTTATTACTCTCCCTTGTTCTCCTGGTAGCATTTACCTTTACAGTTGCCTGCAAGAAGGAGGAACCCAAGAAGCCTGAAGCCCCGGCGGTTACTGCTCCGGCTCCGGCACCTGGTGCTCCGGCTGCTCCGGCTGCTCCGGCTCCGGCAAAACCGGCTGAAGCTCCCAAGAAGTAGCTCTTCAGACTTCCAAGAAGTACATAAACAACCGAGCATCCAGGTGATGGATGCTCGGTTGTTTTTTGTGAGGACGACTGGGAGCATATGTAAGGAACCCCTGGAAGTCAAGGTTAATATACTTTTTTCAATTCCTGACATGATTGCGGAGGGAAAATGCATCTTAAACGGTTTTCGCCATTCCCGATCCTGATCCTTATCCTGTTTACGCTGATCTCATGCATGCCCAAGGTAATACCACCCGCCGAAAAGCCCCCTAAAGTTGCTCTTGTCCTCGGAGCGGGAGCATCAAAAGGTTTCGCCCACATAGGCGTTCTTAAGGTACTTCAATCAAATAAAATTCCTATTCATATGATAGTCGGAACGAGCGCAGGAAGCTTCGTGGGCAGTCTTTATGCCTACGGATATGATGCTTATCAGCTCCATCGCATGTCTCTGGCCCTTGAGAAGAGTGACATAATTGACTTCACTGTTCCGGACAACGGTTTCATTAAGGGAGAAAAGCTCGAAAAATACGTTAATTCCGCCCTCAGGTACGCTCCGATGGAAAGCTTGAGGATACCCTTCTTTGCCGTCGCCACTGATATTCAGAGAGGCGAGGAAGTGATTTTTGGCACCGGGAATACCGGAACCGCCGTGAGGGCAAGCTGCGCCATCCCCGGCATTTTCAAGCCGGTGCCGATTTCCGGCCGGTTTTATGTTGACGGCGGGGTGGTTAGTCCGGTGGCGGTGAATGTCGCCCGCCTGTACGGTGCAGATATTGTCATCGCCGTGGATATATCCTCGGGTATCGATGAGTCCGTTCCTCAGGGAACGATCGAGACCCTTCTCCAATCTATCGATATCATGTACTCCAGAATAGCCTCCGTTCAACTTCAGAAGGCCGACGTCGTCATAAGACCCAATGTAATGCACATAGGTTCATCGGACTTCTCGAAGCGACATGAGGCCATTCTGGAAGGCGAAAAGGCCGCCAATGAAGCCCTGCCCCGTATACTGCAGATACTGTCGAATTCGAAGCATTAATCCAAATAGCATCTTTAATCCTGTAGCTTGACCTTCTTCAGACATTCCGGTATATTTATACCGAAAAAACTGGACGGCTTTATACGGGAGGTGAGCCATGTCTGAAAACAGAGATTTTTTGAAGGGTCTCATAATTGGAGGTCTGATTGGAGCGGCGCTTGGTATTCTTTTCGCTCCTAAGAGCGGAAAGGAAACCCGCGAAGACATAAGCCGCAAGACACAGGAACTTATCAACCGAGCTAAGGATGAATATGAGGCAGCCGTTGAGAAAAGCAGAAAGGCCTATGAGGCCGCAGTCGAGAAGATGAAAGAAGTCCAGAGCATCGCGAGAAAAAAAGCCTCCGAAGCTGGTGAAAAAGTAGGGGAGTTGGCAGAAGCAGTTGATGATACAAAGGGCCGCCTGAAAAAAGCCATTGACGCAGGGATCGAAGCGTACAGGGAGGAAAAGGAAAAGGCCTGATCGTGTAAATCTTTTCGCATTCTTTTCTTTAATCAGGGGATCATCTATGCTTCTCGAAATCAGCGTCCTGATTTTCACTCTTGCGTTTGTAATTTTCGCAATCTTCTCAGTTCTCTATCTCATCCAGCTTCGAAAGACTGCGAAATTCATCGAGGACATCCTGCACAGCCTGAATAAAAGCCTCCCCGAAATACTTTCGAAGGTTGAATCGATAGCCGAAAACATTTCTGAGACATCTCGACTGATCAGAAATCAGGCCTCCTCTATCTCCAATTCGATTGATAAGATTAAATTCCTTGTCGATGATATTGTTCTTTTTGAACAGAAGCTCAAGAGAGAGATCGAAACGCCGTTCTTTGAAACCATCAGTACATGCAACGCCCTCATGAAAGGCTTCCGTGCCTTTCTAAATGCCTTATTCTCCTCTTCCTCTTTGAATAAATAAAAAAAGGGGATGGCGCTGTGAGCGCCATCCCCTTATGTCTACCGGAAGGCCATGGCCTAAACCATCCTCCCAGATTAATTTAGGAAGGGGGTCGGTGGATGGAAAGGAGGGAACTAAAACCATCCACCGATATGCAGGCTGAAAGATCACATTACTTTATCTTTCAGTCTTTTTCCTTCCTTCTAACTCTTTTCCTCCGCCGGTATGAAAAAAGGTGTACTTTTGTCCCTGTTGTTTGCTTTGCCTTCCGTCGCGCCGCTCTTGTTCGATTTTGACTCCTGCTTTAATGTTTCCTTGAGAAAAAAATCTGATTGATCTCTTTTTTTTCTTTTTACTTCCTCATCTGCTTCGCTTTGTTCTTCGGCTGTTTCCCTGTTTACCTTTTCTCCATCCATTAACCAGCTCTTCTAAGTTTATGGTATTATTGCTGAGACCTTTGAATTGCTCACCCTTTCTTAATATTAGTCATCATCTAATTTATTGTCTAAAGGTTCCTGGCCTATTCAAAGGTCTCGATACTTTCAAATAGCAATTTACATGCCAATGGAAATTAACTTTAATTTTTTATGCCGTGATTTTTAATTGAAATTGTCTTTATAATCAATATGATAGCAGGTAGGTTTACTAAAGACTTGATTAATGCAGATTCGAGAAGGCAGCCTTTAAGCTCCGGACCATCTAATATTCAGATAATGTGCGTATAGCGCACTTATAGTTGACATACGAAGTAACAGCATCAACGCCTGCTTGCTGATGTTCCCGTGCGAATACCGAACGCCACGTGCGGTCATAGCACGTTATTTTAGTATAGCTCAGCCCGCCTCCATACTTACCTTTTTCAATTCTCTGATCAGCTTATACCTCGAAATACCGAGAAGCCTGGCCGCAGCAGCTTTTTTGCCGTCGCTCCTTTCGAGGGCCTTCTGCAAAATCTTTTTCCTCACCTCGGTGTTAAGACGGCCGATAACACTTGTGTAATCGATCCGCTCACCGCCGGTCATCGAAGGAAGCGCCCTGTCAATGTCACGAACAATATCCAGTGGCGAAGCAGCCTTGAGTTCCGCAGGCAGATTCTCCGGTGTAAGGATCTTCCCGATATTCTGCGGTATCATGACTCTTTCAACGATATTTTTCAGCTCCCTGACATTACCCGGCCAGGGATACTTCCTCAGGATCTCCTCCGCCTCTCTGCTGAATCCCTTAATCTTCTTATTCAGCTTCTTATTGAACTCTTCAACGTAATGACGGGCTAAAAGACCGATGTCATCAGGCCTCTCCCTGAGGGGCGGTATATTGATGGGAACGACCCTGATCCTGTAAAAAAGGTCTTCTCTGAAAGATCCTTCCGCTACCATGCGGCTCAAATCCTTGTTAGTCGAAAAGATAAAGCGCACATCAATGGGTATGTTCTCTGTTCCGCCCAGGCGCCTGATATATCCGTCCTCCAGCATTCTCAGGAATTTCGCCTGAAGCGGCAGACTCATGTCACCGATTTCATCGAGCAGAAAGGTGCCCCCGTTCGCATATTCCAGAAGACCGATCTTTCTTTTCTTGGCATCCGTGAATGCCCCGGCTTCATAACCGAAAAGCTCGCTCTCCAGGAGAGTTCCGGGTATGGCTGCGCAGTTGACCTCGACGAACCGTTTAGAACTTCTATTGCTCTGTCTGTGTATCGCCCGGGCTATAAGTTCCTTTCCCGTACCGCTCTCGCCCTGAATTAGAATATTTGTATCGTGCTTTGCAACCTCCTCTATGATCCGGAAAATATTCTGCATCTGCTTGGATTTTCCCAGAATATTATGAAAGCCGAGAAGTATGTCCTCCCGTTCTTTCAGTTTCTCGACTTCCGACTTGAGCGATTTCGCCTCAAGAGAGAGAAGAGAGTGCATGATGGCATTGTCATAGGACGAAGCGGCGTTCTTGACCAGAATATCCAGTGTATTGATCTGGTCCTGCGAATAGATTCCCCCCTTCTTGCCGAGATAAAGCACTCCTTTGAAATTGTCCCGAACCTTTAGAGGAAGTGCGATTTCGGAAGGATATTCCTCGAACAGGCTTTCCGTCATGGACGGACGGGCGGAGGAATGATGCTGAATCAGTATGGCATTGCGATCCAGAGCCTTGCTTATTATGCTCTGATCGATTTTGCTGGAGTAGGCCTCAGTGTTTTCAACAAGTATCTCCTTCCCATCATAGATAAGACATTTGTTCCTTTCCACATCAAGAAAATAAAGAAGAGCTTTGTCAGCCTTACCGAGTTTCATCGCGTTTTTGAGCAGTATCTCGTGTATCTCATCCAGAATGGAACATGCGTTGAGTTCCGTCGCGGCCTTCTGCAGGTCCAAAAGCTGATGAATCTTTTCGCGGTTATTGTCAAATAAGCGGGTGGTTTGAATGATGATGCTTACCTGATTCGCAAAGGTGAGAAGAATATCTATCTCTTCCGGCGTGAATCTAGTCTTGTCTTTCGTCCACACGGCGATCAGGCCCATGACCTCATCTTCCATCTTAAGAGGCGCGTAAAACGTGGACCCCCTCTTATAGAACTGTGTGATCTTGCGGTCCGTTTCCGTCAATCTCGGATCCGTCTCCGAGTCCTCCAGTGTTATGTACTGTCCTGTCTTAACAACACGCGTCTCGAAACTGTCGTGTTTGCTCAGGTTGAGATTGACAGTGAAGGCCCGCCTGGCCTCTTCCGGCTCATAATTTTTCACAACCCGGGTAATCAGATTCTCTTTCTCATCATCCAGAAGGCAGATAATGCCCCTGTCAAAACCCAGGGTGTCGATGACCTCGTCCAGTATCTTAGTCATGATTTCATCAACATAAGAAACATCGGACAGGCGCACATCTCCGTAAGGGTATTCGTTGATGGACAGGCTTGTCGAGATCTCATCAACCGTCGACGGGGCGGTGAGGAACGTGCTTATCCTGTGCATGCTCTGGATGAGCTTGTCCTTGTCGATGGTAAATGATGTTCCGGTTCTCGGGTGAGGGTTCACCCCTTCTTTACTTTTTATCTCCGACATTAATCCTCGAGAGCCCCGCTAATTCTCCTTCAGGAGAAGACTCAATACTGTTGTAAGCTTTACGGTATCCTCATTGACCTTTCTAAGTCGGGAACTTACAATCCGGGCAAGATTGAGAAGCACTCTATAACCGAGTTCGTAATCACTATCAGCCAGCCTCAGAAAGTCATCCTTTTTGATCTCGTAAAAGACACAGTCAGTAAGGGCCTGGACTGTTGCCGTACGTTCGGAATCCTCGAGAAGAGCTATCTCGCCGAACACGGCATGCTGGGCCGCGCTCAGCCGTGTAAAAACCTTGTTCTTCCCATCCCGATCCTCTTCCACACCTTTCATGGTCAGCGTTTTGATCACCTGCACCTCTCCTTCCAGGATAATATACATGGTGTCACCCATCCTGCCCTCTTCCATCACGACATCATTCTTCTTAAAATTGACGGTTCTCGAAATGCTAAGGATCTTCCTTATCTGGTCCTCACTTAAGCCCTGAAAAAGTGCAGTTTCCTTCAAAAGACCGACCGACTTTTCCATAATCTCATGACCTCAATTTGCGGTATCCCGCCCCGAATCGTCTCCTGCCGTACGTGCTCATCTGAGACCGCCGAAACCGGCCGGCGCCAGAAGAACAGCGTAATCGTTTTCTTTTATAACGTGATCGTTTTCGGGATTGATCAGCACCTGAATTGTGTCTTCCTTCCTGAAAAGGTCTTTCCCGGATTCTCTGAGTTTTTCTCTTATGAAAACATCAATTGCCGAAGCGTCATCAGACAGGACATCTTCAACCCGCACTCCCTTTGTTTCCTTCAGTATGCCTATCAGAATTGCGCGGTGCCTGCTTCTGCAATAAACAGACAGTTCTTCAAATGTCCGTCCTATAAACTGCTTCGGAATTTCTTCCCTTCTAATCGCGCCCGACCCTTCGGCGGAGCTGATTAGTCCTGAAAATACTTTCGAAAGACCGGGGGACTTGATGGCGCCTGCCAGCAGCGATCCAGCATGTTCGCCTCTCACTATGATTTCATCCACATTCGCCCGTCTCAGATGGGGTTTGTTTTCACCGTCCAGAAGCTCCGCTATCGCTTTGATCTTCGGGGCCAGCGATTTGATGGTCAGAGCGGCGAGTATCGTTCTGTCGTCAGCTCTCTCGCGGGGATGAGTGCCGGAAAAATCCGCCATTATAACAGCAAAGGATGCCTTCACTATATTGGCCCGCAGGAGAACATCCTCATGAACATAGTCTCCTCTGAGGAACCGCAGGTTGTGCTTCCCGTATTTTGTCTTCAAAACATCCATATCATCGATGGAAAGCTCATTTATAAGAACTATCTGCATGGTCGAGGTTCTTTCTTCCGCTAGAAGCCCCCGGATTACCTCCTCCGTATGATTGTTCCATCCGCAGATCACAACATGACCCTTCTCTTTGATGGATTCCAAACCTCTCCCCTCCTTAATCTTCTGTTCCACAAGGACTGAAGCCACGGTCGCTGTCAGCATGGACAGGAGTCCTATGCCGGAGATCATAAGAAATATTCCGATTATTTTCCCTCCGTCCGACAGGGGGACCTTGTCGCCGTAACCGACCGTGCAAATGGTCACAAAAGCCCACCAGAGACCGTCCCAGAGGGATCGTATTGAAGATGTTTCATCTCCTAACTCGAAATAAAAGACCCCGACCGAGGCGATGATAATCACACCCAGTGTCAGCGGCGCGATAAGAAAGAAGCGTTCTCGGCGCAGAGCCCTTGCAATGCCCCCCATTTTGAGGAGAACTCTCATCTGGAATCTCCGTGAGTTTTGCCCGGACTTTCACGAATCGGATTGCAGCTGAATATACCAGAAAAGCTCGTATTATTCAAAATACGGCCGTCCACGCTCATATCCTGTCGTACTCCGAAAATTGCATTGAAAAGGTCGCGCGTCCCTGGGTCGCCGATCTCAAATCCGTGGAATACCCGAACATCGCCTTCAGGGGCACCTTGGCATTTATCTCGCAGGTGGGGCCCCGGTGGCTGATGGCTTTTACCTCGCCTCTTCTGGTGTGTATGTCGCCTATCACTTCACCCATGTATTCTCTAGGAGTGATGATGTTCAGCTTCATAATTGGTTCGAGAAGCACGGGAGAGGCCTTACGGATTCCATCCCTAAAGGCCGTGGAAGCCGCGATCCTGTACCCGACCTCGGAAGATTCGCCTTCCTTGAACCCGCCGCCCCTCATGCGGACGCGGATATCGACTACGGGATACCCGGCAATCACACCGCTGAGGGCCGCCTCCCGGACACCTGATTCGACTGCCGCATGATAATCAGGAGGTATCTCACCCGGCTGTATTTCATTTATCACCTCGACACCTCCGCCTCTCTCCGCAGGCTCGAGCGTCATCTTCACATGACCGTGGTGCTTCTTCTCCCCAAGTTCCTTTTCAAAGCGTCCTTCTACATCCACTTTCTTCTCGATGGTCTCCCTGTAAACGACCCTTGGCTTGCCGACGTTCACCCGCACGTTGAATTCCCGTATGAGCCGGTCGATGAGAATTTCCAGGTGAAGCTCCCCCATGCCGGACATGACGGTCTGGGCGGTTTCTTCGTCATAGGTTACCCTGAGCGTCGGATCCTCCTCCATGAGTTTGGACAGTGCCTCGGAGAGCTTCTCCTGATCCCCCGGCGTCCTGGCCTCGATAGCCTGGCTGATAACTGGCTCATAAAATTCGATCGATTCGAGAAGGATGGGATGCTCCTCGGCGCAAAGCGTGTCGCCTGTCGATGCTTCCTTCAGCCCCATCACCGCGACAATGCTGCCCGCAGCCGCCTCAGCTATTCTCTCGCGTTTGTTCGCATGCATCTTTAGGAGCCTCGCGATCTTTTCTCTCCGGCCCCTGCTCGCATTGTATACCTCGGCTCCTGCCGTCACCTTTCCCGAGTAAATCCTCAGGTAGGTCATCTTTCGACCCTCGTCCATCATTACCTTGAAAGCAAGTGCCGCCATCGGTTCCTTCTCACTGGAGCGCCTCCTCTCAGGTTCACGGCTCACAGGATTGACTCCCCCTACAGGCGGGAGATCCTCGGGTGACGGCAGAAAATCCACCACTGCATCGAGAACCGGCTGGATCCCCTTGTTTCGTAAGGCGGAACCGCATAAAACAGGCACTATTTTCAGGGCTATCGCCGCCCTGCGGACGGCTTCCCTTATTTCCTGTTCCGAGAGTTCAGAGCCTTCGAGGTATTTTTCCGCAACGGCATCATCGTGCTCGGCGAGACTCTCGATCATTTGCTCTCTGCGGACCTCCACCTCCTGCATAAGCTCTGGGGGAACATCCGATGACTCATAATTCAGACCCAGCGTTGATTCATCCCAGAGGATCAGCTTTTTTTTAACCAGGTCCACTACACCCCTGAAGCTCTCTTCACAGCCCCACGGAATCTGAATAACAAGCGGACATGACTGGAACCGTTCCCTCATCATATCAACTGCGGCGAAAAAATCCGCACCTATCCGGTCCATCTTGTTTATGAAGGCTATTTTGGGCACGCCGTATTTATCAGCCTGAAGCCAGACAGTTTCCGACTGCGGTTCAACCCCCTCCACTGCACTGAACACGACGACCGCTCCATCGAGGACTCTTAGACTTCTCTCCACTTCGATGGTGAAATCAACATGACCCGGGGTATCGATTATGTTTATTTCGTGATTTTTCCAGATACAGGTAGTGACCGCCGATGTTATGGTTATCCCGCGCTCCTGCTCCTGGGGCATCCAATCCATGACAGCCTCCCCGTCGTGAACCTCGCCCATCTTGTGGGTCTTCCCCGTATAGAACAGTATGCGCTCGGTTACCGTCGTCTTCCCCGCGTCGATGTGGGCTACGATTCCTATATTTCTTATTCGGGATATTTTAGTTCGCGAAGCCATGGTCGCGGCGCCACCCTGCCTGTTTTATTCGACCGTGGAGCGTTCCTTGATCAGGTCCTGATTGAAAGTGAAGGGGTATCGTGTATCCATGTGACCTTTGAGCGTCTCGGGCACTTTTCCATCGATTTCCAGTCTGACCCTTTTGATGAGTGGGACATTCTTTATGAGTGTGTTCGTCAGGGCATACACTGTTGCTATCTCGCTTGAGCTTCCGCCGGGATGCCGCTCCACTAACGTCCTGCCGAAGTTGACGACCGCTGTGCCGTCCTTATCCACTGCCACACTCCTGAGCTCTGTTCCCTCGGGGAAAACGGCCGTAAGACCCTTTTTCCTACCCTCTCCCGGCCCTTCAATCAGTGCCTTGACGAGTTCCTCGACCTGGCCGTTAACGGTCTTCTGCCTGGGAATTAACCTTTTCTCGGGAACAAGAAATCTCTCTCCGGAATCCGAAAAGAAGAGTATCACCTCCCGCTTCTCTTTGGTCGCTTGCAATCCACCATCTGAAGCCGGATACATGAAATCGTAGAGCGTGATACCCAGAAATGCCAGAAAACCCAGACCGGCAGCAGAGATCAGGGCGAGAAGCAAATACCGGACACCCTTTTTCTTCTTTCTGCTTTTGAGCTCTTCTGATTTCCTTTTTTTCTTTGTTGCCATGTCCTTTTCCTTCTCCCGGTCCTCTCCAACCGGTAAAAAGATGCGACAATGTAGGGTATTTTGAAAATGCTGTCAAGCTAAAGAGTTCCTGCGGCGCGGCGAGGCACACCAGGGAGCGTGAAAAACGGAGGCGGGAATATTAACGCGAGCCGGCCTCTATGGCCTCAAGACCCGTTTTCGCCCTTGTGCCGAATTCGGAATCAGGAGCGATTTTGAGGATAGCTCGAAATTCGTCTTTAGCCGCAGAGACGTTTTTAAGCTCGAGATAGCAGCGGGCAAGCCAGTAGTGCGCTTCCATGAGGCCGGGAGCATCGGCCAGAGACTTCTTCAAATCCGCCATGGCTTCATGAATCCGTCCACGGGCGAAATTCGTCATTCCGCGGTTTTTCAAAATCAGGGGGAGAAGAAGTGTATTGGGTTCCTTCGTCATCGCCTCGTTGAACCTTGACAGTGCCGCTGCATAATCGCCTTTTCTGTAATATGCATATCCCATGTTGTTAAGCGCCACCGAGGGGGTCTCGTATAGAATGTTTGAGACAGCCGCCCGGAATTCCTCGATGGCCTCATCCCATTTCCCCATCTCGGAATAAACCGTCCCGAGGTAGTTATGAGCCTCCGAATAGTCAGGTTTTATCCTGACAGCTTCCTTCAATTCAGATATGGCCTCGGGAACTAGTTTTTTCCCGTGATAGGCGATCCCGAGATAATAATGGATTAGATGGTCGTCAGGATTGAGTTTAACGGCCTCAAGAAGTTCTCTCAGAGCAAAAGTGTACTGTTCCTGCTGAATATATGACACGCCCTTGTCCAGATATAGATTGGCCATCTTCGCATTCTTAGCAGAGCATGAAAATATTACCGCTGTTACAGAAATAACCGCAAGAATACATACCGCCACCCGGACGTTTTTTACTAATCGGACCGTCGTTTTTTTCAGTTCGGAGATTTTATTCATTTTTCTCCCTTCCGTTGATCCACCAGTCGCTCTTGTCCTTGAACCACCAGTGAGATGAATCCGTCTCCATCAGGGCCTCGGCCACGCGACGCGCCGTATCCGTCAGGAGTCTCTTAAGAGCGAATTCAATCCATTCCCGGCTGTATTTGTTACCGAGATCTCCATACTCCTTCAACTGAAAGATCAGGGCAAGCTGATCCGCGTCGTGGGCGAGCCTGGATTCAAGGGTCTCCCTGCCGTTGAATTCCGCGATGGCAGCCTTTATGTCTTCGCCGAAGAAGAGCGGCTCCGTCAATTCCCTTACGGCCTTCTCCTCGTCAACGGTCACATATTTCTTGTTCATGTAGTTCATATCGCCCGTCCGCGCCTCCGGAAGATCATGGAAAAGGCACATCTTCAACACGCGGGATTCGTCGGCCTCGGGCAACAACCGGCAAAGTGCATACCCGATGAAAACTGTCCTCAGCACGTGCTCTGCAACGGACTCGCAGCCGGTACCGAGAAACTGGAACCCGGTTCTCGGCGTTTTTTTCAGCATACCTACTTCAAATATGAAATCGACGATCGATTCCATTTCAATCCTTCAGTCTTTTCAGGGTCTTGATTCTGTTATCCATCATGTCGGAAAGCTTACGTATCTCAATCTGTAGAGAGGCTATTCCGTCCGGCCTCATTGCTGAAAGTTTCTGGAGGCGCTCTCTCCAGTATTCCAGAACGGAGATCTCGTTTTCCCGGAGCTTCTCATCGATTTTTTTCTGAACCTCTCTAAGGAAGGCGGCGTCCTTTCCATTCATCACGAAACCCGCTCATTCACGGTAAAATCCCGACGTTCGGCAGGGGTACGGTATATCAAATAACCTGATATTGCAAGACGGTAAAAAAACACCAAATCACGCCAGCACATACCGGCCGTCGAGGCACTTGACCGCCTTATTCTTTTCCAGACGCTCCAGGTGCTTTCTTACCAGCGCACGCTCGGCAAACTCAAAAAAGAATTTCGGTTCTCTCGGCCGGCCGTACATAATCCATCTCTGTGCAATCTCATCAAACGTCTGCGGACGCACGAGACAGTCCAGCAATTTTTTCTCCCTGCTGTAAATTACGGACAGATATGCCTCCGCCGGTCCGGCGATATCACCCTCGATTATGCCTGTCTCATGCGAGGATATGAATACTCGGGCCGGTATATTCATCAGGCGATGAACGGACTCTATCGTATCGTCTATATCGGATACACGATCTCCGTACCAAGGCCCGAACCCGGTCATATCGAGGTCACCGAGAAACAAAACACCCTCTTCGGGGAAATAAAAGCTGCAGTGCCCGGGGCTGTGTCCGGGCGTGTGGATTACTATCATGCGGGTCTTCCCGAAATCCAGCACATCACCGTCCCTGAACGTCTCGGCGGGTTCCCTCTCTCGATAGTTGAAATTACCGATAAAGACATCGTTCCAGACCTTTTCGTATTCCGTCCCCAGAAGACCGTAATAATCGAGCAAATTCCTGATTGACCGGTAACAAGGCGCCTCCGCCTCGTGAACATACAGGTCTGCGAAGGAGAAAAGATAATTGAACATAAAATGATCTTCATGATAGTGAGAATTAATAAGCATATCAACTGAACGGTCCTTTTGCAGGCTTCTCAGAAAAGACTCGTCCGACCCCGCATCGATCAGCGCCTTTTTCGAATCATCGATGTAGAGAGAGTTGCTGTGGGGGTATCTTCCCTTCGATGGTCCGGGTATGAAAAGAATATTTCCGAATCTTTTTACTTCCATACTCGAGCAACTTTCAGCTGCCGCCCCTCCTTTAATGCGACACTTGGGCTTAAAAACGCCGGTAATCTAACAAATACAGTGCATTTCTTCAACCGAGTTCTTCAGCGCTTACATGAAATTTTTTGACCTTTTTCGCCTTGACAGATAGAGTTCATTGCTGTATGAATTCACGGATTCAACGAATTTCCTATCACCCGTCACCGGACCAAATGCGGTTGCTTTTATTCAAGTAAGGGGGGTTATCAACTCATTCATTTTTCTTGATGGCACTCGCTGATGGAATATCAACACTAAGAAAGGGAGGTAAAGACTATGGCGTTAGACTTCAATTTCACCGATGAACAAAAGATGCTAGAAGACAGCGTTTACAAGTGGGCTATTTCCTGGCTCGAACCCCAGATGGAACACGCCTATGAAGTGGATGAGATGCCGAAGGACCTGTTCAAGGAACTCGGCAATCTCGGTGTGAACGGTATCGTCTTCGAGGAAAAGTACGGCGGAGCGGCTCTCGGATATGTGGAGACGCTGCTTGTTTATGAAACGATCGCGCGCGTGAGCAATGCCCTCTCCATGACCGTCGGCGCAAGCCAGACCCTCTGCTTCGACAACTTCCGTCGGAACGCCTCCGAAAAGCAGAAAATGGAAGTCCTGCCCAAGTCCTGCACCGGTGAATTCATCGGCTGTCTCGGAATCACCGAGCCCAACGCCGGATCGGACGCAATGAGCATGGCGACGAGAGCCGTCAAGAAGGGCGACAGATACATCATCAACGGAAGCAAAATTTTCATCACCAACGGTCCTGTTGCCGATATCATGCTGTTCTACGCAAAGACGGACCCCGAAAAAGGACCCAAAGGCATTTCGACCTTCTGGTTCTATCCGAAGAAGACCAAGGGCTTCTCCTGTGAAAAGATTAAAAAATGGGGAATGAGGACCTCCCCCACCGGTCTGATCACTTTCGACGATATGGAACTTCCTGAGGAGAATCTTGTCGGCGGACTGAACAAGGGTGTCGCCGTTCTTACGAGCGGTCTGTGCACAGAGAGAATCACCCTTTCCGGATGCACCCTCGGCGGGCAGAGAACCTGCCTGGAGCTCAGCCTCAAGTATGCAAAGGAGAGAGTCCAGTTCGGCAAACCCATCATTTCATTCCAGTCCATTCAGGAAAAGATCGCCAACATGTACACCGGGTACCTGGCCTCCAAGTGGATGGCCTACAGCGCCGCCGCTTACTGCGACAGCCTGGAAAACAAAGTCGGCGGAAAGGGAACGGACCTCGACCGGATGGCCGCAGCGGCCCTTCTCTACTGCGGCGAGATGGGAACAAAGATCGGCCTTGACGCCATTCAGATCCACGGCGGATACGGATACTGCACCGAGTACGCGGTTTCCCGTCATTTCCTGGATCAGAAACTGTGGGAAATCGGCGCCGGCACCTCCGAGATCAGGCGCATGATCATCGCCAGAGAGCTCATGAGAGATGATTTCAAGAGCGGTCGCTAAACCCTGAGCTTTATATCGTAACACTGTTGAATCCGAGAGCCATGGTCTTCGTGACCATGGCTCTTTTTTACCAGCGGAGACATATCAATTGAACGTACGTGGCATCGCGCTTTTTTCGGGCGGCCTGGACAGCATCATCGCCGTAAAGGTGATCCAGGAACAGGGTATCGATGTCCTTGGATTGACCTTTTCCACTCCTTTCTTCGGAGCACGGAAGGCTCGAGCGGCCGCAGCCCAAATCAGACTCCGACTTGATGTACTTGATATAACGGAAGAGCACCTTGCCATGCTCCGGGCACCGAAATACGGATACGGAAGAAACATGAATCCCTGCATTGACTGCCACACGCTAATGCTGAAAAAGGCCGGCGAGAAAATGCTGACCTCCGGCGCCGATTTCATCTTCACTGGTGAGGTCCTTGGTCAACGGCCTATGTCACAGACAAGACAATCCCTTCACATTGTCGCCAAGAACTCCGGGTTTGAGCCTTTCATTCTTCGACCCCTCAGCGCGAGACTCCTGCCTGTTACCCGTCCTGAGGCCGATGGAATAGTGGACCGAAGCAGGCTTCTCGACATTCAGGGTCGCGGTCGCAAAAAACAGATGGAACTTGCGGCACACTTCGGAATAACAAAATACAGCAACCCGGCCGGGGGCTGTCTCCTGACGGATTCAATATTCTCCCGAAGACTCAGGGACCTCTTTGATCAACCGGGGGACGTAAGAATAAGGGACCTCGAGCTTTTGAAATACGGCAGGCACTTTCGAGTCAGCGATGGAATCAGGGTAATCGTGGGAAGAAATCAGCGCGACAACGATATGCTCCTTAAATGGTCCGATCCTTCGGACACCATCATCACAGTCCGGGAATATCCCGGTCCCGTGACCCTCGTCTGCTCCTGTCGCGGCGAACGGGCTATTGGTGAAGCCGCCTCTCTTTGCGCACTTTACAGCGACGCACCGAAAGACATTCCTGTTGACACCCTCTGCAAAACAGAGTCCCTTCAAAAAATTCTTTCTGTGAAGGCTGCGGACAGAGCAGACATGGAACGCTGGAGGATATGAAACTCTTCAGTGCTCCGCCGAATGTTGAGGCCTAAGCAGATCATGGACCGTCTTTACGGGGTTGAACGTTCCGAGAGGAACCTCGATGAAAACGGTATTCCAGCGTGCCATTGCACCGTTCCACAGCCCGGGAAGCTCGAGCGCCTTCATTTCTCTTCCCTCGTGACTCTTTTCCGATATGATGAAGGTGTCCTCGTCCACGAATGCTTTCAGATCATAGGACCTTGACAGGTGATCTCTGAGACCGCATGCGATGTCAACGGGGTTGAAGTGTGTTGACGCCATCCATATGTTTTTCTGCTTTTCCGAGCTAAGATCGACCTGCGCTCCCTCAACAATCTGAAGCGTCTGAACGCCGCTTTCATCCACCCAGAAAGGACCTCCTCCCGGCTCCCCTTCGTTTTTCACCATGCCGCACACGCGGATCGGCCGATTAAGCCGCTCGAAGAGAAATTCCTTCTTTTTTTCATCGGGCATGGCAACGAAATCATCGGGAAAGCCGACGGAAAATTTGTCTTTGCAGAACAAAGCCGCTTCAGATAGCGTGTCCCCTCTCCAGGTTCCTCCGGCAAGCCTTTCAAGATATTTGTGGCACTCACTCTGCAGCTTAATGAGATATCCTCCGAGGACTTTTTTATGGAACACTGTCTCACCCTTGAGATGATCCGGCACGACGTTGTCGATGTTTTTTATCATCACGATATCGCCGTCTGTCTCGTTGAGGTTCTCAAGAAGTGCGCCGTGCCCCGCCGGCCTGAACACTAAGTCGCCGCCTCTGTCCCTGAAGGGATGGTTTTTCCTGTCTGCGGCGATAGTGTTGGTTGAAGAGCGTTGCGTGGAAATTTCAATCCGGAAAGTGACGCCGAGCTCCTCTTCGTAAATACCCTTTCTTTTTTCCAGAAAATCTTTCACAAGATGCTCGTGTTCTTCCGAAACGGTGAAATGAATCCGGCAAATCCCTTTTCCGTCCCGGACATAAAGCGCGGCCTCGACCAGATGTTCCTCCAGTGCCGTCCGGCAACGTCCCTCGTATGAGTGAAACATCAGCAGCGCCTTCGGGAGCGATGCGCAGGCAAGCCCCCGCGGCGTGAGGATATAATCAAAAATCTCTGCGTATCGTTTCTCCGCCTCGAGAATGTCGAAGTCCAGGCCATCCCTTTGGAGAACCCTTTCCAGATCCGCGAAAAATGCGTATTTGCGGATCTCCGTTCGGAAACGATTCTCCTCCCCTTCCGTAGAAAATCTGTTTTCCTGGAGGCACAGTATCCAGTCCTGAAACATTCTGCTTGCGGCTCCCGAGGCGGGTACGAATTTCATTACCCTCCCTTCCCTAACTGCTTCCTCGTAGATACCTACGCATTCCTCTTTCTCGTCACTCGAGAGAACATTGATGCCGTCGCCGGCCGTGCAGGGTCTATGCAGTTTTACGGGGGAGGAGCCACGCTCGAAAAGCGCAAGCTGAGCCTTTACCTTTTCTATGGTCAGCCCGCCCGCTCTTATTCTCTTGATATCTCTTTCGGTGAAAGCAACTTCAATCATGCTGCATCCTCCTCCCGGACACTCCCGAGAAGGAGCCATGCCTTCTCACGATTGAATTCCACGATGCGCCCTCCGTCCAGCTTGAGAATTCCCTGTCCGCCCATGCTCTCGAGAACATCCTGAATTTCCTCTCCTCCCTTGCCCGTGAATTCTGAAAGATCTGCCACGGGATCCTTCCCGTCCGCAAGGGGCCATTCCTTGAGAAAATAAAGGGCGGCCACAAGTCGAATCCAGTCTTTCGTCAGGTGTTCAAGGGCCTCGTTCGTGTTTTTCACCCTGTTCGAGAATTCCTTCAGCATCATGAGCGATACGGCTGAACTGTCACGAATCAGCCGATGGAACGTTTCGGATTTGATGACTGCGATGTCGCTGTCCTCAATAACCCTTATGGATGCTGTCCTCGGCGCATCGATCAGTGTCGCCATCTCTCCAAAGTATGCGCCTGGACCGAGTTCGGTGAGAATGCGCGTAACCTGACCCGCCTGCTTCTCAACCTGGACCTTGCCCATCAAAAGATAATACATCTCGCTGCCCCGGTCTCCCTCCCTGAACACATACGAACCCGCAGGATACATACGCCCGAATTTCTTGAACAGGCGCTCATTGATTTTCATTCTGTCTCTTCTTTTCCTAGTCAACGCTTTCTCAAGAAGAATAAGATTTCTCCTTTGATAGGACGATACAAGTTCCGCGCAGAAAAGCAGGATGAGTGCGACGTAAAAAACCCAGATAACCAGTATGATCAGCGTCTGCAGTGACCCGTAAATAACATCGTACCTCGTGTAATTGGCCACATACCACGTGAAAAGGTGCTTGGCCGCTTCCATGAGGGCGGAAAAGAGGGCGCTTCCGATGAAAGCCCCGCCGAGGCTCACCCGTCCGGTGGGTATGACTTTGTAGACAAAAGTGAAAAAAGCCACCATAACTAGATAGGGAATCACATATCGAAAGAGAACACCGTGCACAAGTGTGACGGCCAGCCAGCCGCTCTCGACTATCAGCGGATACTTCGCCACAAATGCAGCGATGGAAGTGATGGCGATGCTCGTCACGGCAACGGCCCACCCCATCGGTATCATCGCGATGGCGAGGAGCTTTGACAGGACATAATTTCTCTTGGACTTAGATCGGAAGATGATGTCAAGTGATGTCTCGAGGGAGTTGAATATCATCGCCGAGAACCATACCAGCGAAAGAATTCCCACCCATCCCAGTACCTTCTTCGTCTTTTCGATCTGACCCAGCTGAATGAGGATGTCGCCGGAGAAATAGGGATGGAATTCCCGGATCGTCGCTATAAGACGCTCCTGAATTCCGGGATGAGAACCGAAAATGAACCCTGCCGCCAGAAGCGTCAGCATGAAAAGCGGAATAAATGACAAAATGGCGTAAAAGGCAAGGGCCGCCGCCTGGTTTGTATCGCCGTTATTGCGGAAGTTGTCGATAGCGTCGACTACCACATCCCAGAGCGTGGCAAGCTTCATCAGAAGGCCCTCCCGCCTCGGGACGTGTCGCTTTTCCTTAAATATTCGCAGGGCCATGATAGATTCGGTTGCCTGTTAAACTCCTGAATAATCGATGCACCGAGGCGCCTGCGCGAGTATAGGTAACCGGGAAGCGGGTGTCAAGGACAAAGGGGTCATCCGCACCTTTTTCCTTTGACAAACATGGCTGGATAACGTAGATATTTCCGGTAGTCACGCGATACGTCAATCATTAGAGTGTCATGGATACATGAAGCGTTCCTTTCACGCCACCAAGTTCAATACAGAATTCATGAGCACGGAGGTGCCGATTGACCGAAGGATAGAAGAACTGAGATTCTGGTGTTCAGAATTTCACAGGTTGCGCCTTGCTCCGCTGCACAAGTACGGCGCCTGCGGAAATCTCAGTTTCCGCATCTCCGATGGTGAAACGCCGTTCATTGTGACGGCGTCGGGAGCAAGTTTCGAAGGCCCCATCCCCGCGGAAAATTTCGTCCGTGTCCTTTACTGCGATCTCGGCGAAAACGTCGTAAGGGCAGAGGGTGCAAGAAGACCATCTTCGGAGAGTCTTTTTCATTTCGCAATTTACGAGAAAAGAAAGGATGTGAATGCGGTCTTTCACGGACATTCCACCGACGTCCTCATGCGGGCCGCGGAACTGAATCTTGTCGAGACCGAACGTGAAGAGCCTTACGGAAGTGTAGCACTGGTGCAGAGCATTCTTGATGTCCTCGGCGACGAATGCTTCGTGGTGATTAAAAACCACGGATTTATTTCTCTTGGAAGGACGATGAAAGAGGCAGGCGAGCGGGCCTTGCATATCCGCCGAAAAAGCATATAATCACATAAAGCGCTCTGCCACGGTTTTATTATGGAAAACAGGGAATTTTTCAACATTTACAATCATGGATTCATCCGGGTGGCTGTATGCATTCCCGAGGTCCGCGTCTCGGATCCGAAGTTTAATGCAGAACAAACGATCCGAATGGCCAGGGATGCCGCTGCGGGCAAGGCCGTGCTCGCCCTCTTCCCGGAACTTGGCCTCTCCGCTTATTCCAACGAGGACCTGTTTCATCAGGAGGCGCTTCTCGATGGTGTCGAGGACGCACTTAACGAGGTCATTGAGGCGACAAAACATCTCAATCTCATCCTGATTGTCGGTGCCCCCTTCCGGGTTGATCACGGTCTTTACAATTGCGCGCCGGTCATTTTCCGAGGCAGTATTATCGGAATCGCAGTCAAGTCCTATCTCCCGAATTACAGAGAATTCTATGAAGGACGCCAGTTCAGACCCGCCGAAGACGCACTTACGAAGACCGTTGATCTTTGCGGTCAGAAGCATATACCTTTCGGGTCCGATCTACTCTTCGATGTCGACACAATCAGGAACCTCACTTTCTATATAGAAATCTGTGAAGACCTATGGGTGCCCGTTCCTCCGTCGAGCTTCGCCGCCATGGCAGGCGCCACTGTAATAGGAAATCTTTCCGCATCAAACATCACAATCGGAAAAGACGAATACAGGCAAAACCTTGCCGCCAATCATTCTGCCCGCTGTGTCTGCGCCTATCTTTACGCAGCCGCCGGCCCGGGGGAATCGACCACCGATCTAGCCTGGGACGGCCACGCCATGATTCACGAAAACGGCAACCTCCTGGCACAGTCCGAGAGATTTTCGCCGAAGCCTCAGCTCATTCTGAGCGATATAGATCTCGACCGCCTTGTTCAGGACCGGATGAGACTCAACAGTTTCAGTCAGAGTGCGAGAGTTCACCGGGATCGACTGCAGGGATTCCGCAGGATCTCATTTTCTCTCGATGTACCCGATGGAAAGATCCATCTCATAAGGGAGTATCCGCGATTTCCCTATATCCCGGCGGACGCGGAAAAGAGGGATCGCCTTTGCTACGAGGCCTATAATATCCAGGTACAGGGTCTCGCCAAACGCCTTCAGTCCTCTGGGATGAAGAACGCCGTAATCGGAGTGTCCGGCGGCCTCGATTCCACCCATGCACTAATAGTTGCGGCGCGGACCATGGATCTCCTCGGCCTTCCGAGGACCAACGTAAAGGCATACACAATGCCGGGATTCGCGACGACTAAAAAAACTTACAGCAACGCTCTGAAGCTCATGAAGGCTATAGACGCGGAGGTGAACGAAATAGACATCAGGCCAAGCTGTATGCAGATATTCAAGGACATCGGACATCCCTTCGCGAAGGGAAAGCCCGTCTATGACATCACGTTCGAGAATGTGCAGGCGGGGGAACGGACGTCTCATCTGTTCCGAATCGCCAACCTGCGCGGAGGTCTGGTGGTGGGAACGGGAGACCTGAGCGAACTTGCCCTTGGCTGGTGCACCTACGGTGTCGGTGATCACATGTCCCACTACAACGTGAATGTGAGCATTCCGAAAACACTGATACAGTACATCATCCGCTGGATCGCCCGGAATGACATCTTCGACCGCAAGGTGTCCGGCATTCTTCTTGACATTCTCGACACGGAAATAAGTCCTGAACTTATTCCCGGCACCAGGGGACGACAGCCGGCCCAGAGGACCGAGGCGGAGATCGGCCCCTACGAGCTTCAAGACTTCAATAATTATTACACCACAAGGTTCGGCTACCTGCCGACAAAAACGGCTTTCCTGGCCTATCATGCCTGGAAGGACAAGAAAAAAGGACAGTGGCCCGACGTGTCAGAGAATAAGAGAAATGCCTATACTATCGGAGAGATAAAGAAATGGCTTAATGTATATCTTTATCGTTTTTTCCAGATCAGCCAGTTCAAGCGCTCGTGCATTCCGAACGGTCCCAAGGTGGGCTCGGGAGGGTCCCTCTCGCCCCGTGGTGACTATAGGGCGCCAAGCGACAGCGAGGCTGCCGTCTGGCTCGAAAATGCCGAGCGAATACCTGATACGGATGAGCAGGATTTATGAAAAGAGCGACCTACAGTGATTTTGATGCCACGGAACTTTACTGCCCAAAATGCAGACAGGCCGTTCCCGTGCGAAAGCGTCTGCTGCTCGTTCTTTCGAATGGGGACAAGTATGATTACTCCTGTGTTTATTGCGGCACCTCGGTGGGAGACAAGACGGTCACGCAGCGGGACAACCTCCGGATCATCTTGAAATAACAGGTGCCGTATCAACCCCTGATAAAAAAAGCCGTGGTCTGAAAAGGCCACGGCTTTTTCATTTTATCTCTTCAAACGTTTAACGCCCGATGACATAGCGATAGGGATCGACCTGCTCCCTGAGAATCGTCAGCTCATGCTTCGTCGGGGGCTTGTTTTCAACTATTTTCTTGGCCTTGAGAAGCTCGAAGCCGCAGTTGTCCTGGACGTCCTTTTCGGAGTATCCGGGGTTGATGGCGATGATTCTCATCCTTTTTGATTCGGGTTCGAAATCCATGACGGCCATGTTGGTAATTATCTTGTAGGGTCCGGCTCCCAGGGGAAGACCTGATTTCGCACGCGAGTCCCCTCCCTGCAACCACCCGGGCGTTGTAATGAACTGGCACTTTTCCGCAAATCTCTTGGGGTCCTGGGGTGTCATGACCATCATCCTCCAGCAGAAGGAGGCAAAGTCATTGGCGCCGCCGCTACCGGGGAAGCGGACCTTCGGCTTCTGGTGATCGGGACCGATCCGGGTTGAATTTATATTTCCGTACATGTCGATCTGTGCACCGCCGAGGAAGGTGTAGTCCAGCATTCCGCGACAGGCCGTCTCCATAATCTCGCACATCCCGCTCGCCATGACAGCCTTCCATGTTGTCCTGGAGTCACCAACAGATATCGGCATCTCGGGAATCAGGGGTGCCGCGCCTCCTGCTTCGAATAAGATGGTCAGATTCGGAGAGTGGGTCTTCTGGGAAAGCATCGCCGCGGCGCAGGGCGCACCTGTCCCGACACCGACGGATGCACCGTCTTCGAGCTCTCTCGCGGCGGTGCAAATCATGAGTTCCATCACATTATAGTCAGCCATGTTCTTTCATCCTCCTTTCTAAGCCCTGGCGCCTATGAACATCATCTCTTTTTGCCTCAACATCTGGAGCTTGTGCAAGCCGCCGTTCTTCTCTATATACTCGAAGTGGTCCTTGCAGCTGTAGATGTTCTTATCCAGGAATTTCTTGAATTCCTCAGGATTCTCTTCAACCTTGAGCCATTCCCGCAGGTGTTCTTCATCGGAGAAGTACTCGCCCAGCATGTTGCCCGGATAGCTCCCGTAAGGCACTTCGCATACTGCGTCGACGCACCAGTAAGGTATAACGGTCAGGCTGGGATCCCTGCGGATTTCCTCATTGGAAATCAGTCTCTCGCAGGTGATTATGAGGCGCTTGGAGGATCGGGCCACGTCAAAGTCGGATACCGTGATACCTCTCACCCGGCAGTTTCCATAAATATCTGCCTCGTGGACATGAATGGCTGACACATCGGCAAAAAGAGCCGGCTGAGCAACATACTTGGTTCCCGTAAACGGACACTCAATGATTTTTGCACCGCTGTACTTGAAAGTATCGGTACCCATAAGGTTTCTCGCGGGATAGAACGATACGCCCGCTGCAGCGGCCTTAAATCTTACTGACAGGCTGTAATTCGTCCATTCCGAAACCTCCACCTTGCCGCTTTCCATGTACCTTCTTGCATTGGGCGACAAGCCTCTTGCCTCGAGACCCACGATGTAAGCGATGTCCAGTTTGTTGAAGACCTCCCCCGCGCATAGGATCTGAAAGTCATGGGTAGAAGTGTGACCGGCGAATCCCATGTTCTTTTTCCTCTGCCTGACGATTTCGTGCGCAACAGCCGCCGGAATCCTGTTCGCCCCGAAGCCGCCGAGCGTCAAATAGTCTCCGTCATGAACGAATTTCTCCACGGCCTCCTTTACGGTCATCAGCTTGCTTTCAAGCTTACGGCTCTTCTTCCTGAAGAAGGCCCTCGCCTTGTCGGCATCCGGATCCGTAAAGATCTTTCCTACTCCTTGAGCTAAAACTTCCACTGAACCTTACCTCCTTCTCTTTAATTTTAACCCCGCAAGGTCCTATCCTGGTCCTCTCTTACTAAATATCTATTCAATTATACCGGGAAAACAATGAACTCTGCATTTCGGTGGTCGCGCCATGCCCGAAATGCCGGCTAATTAACATAATCATCCTGATATTACAAGAATAAAATCGGAGAAAGTCCATTGCGCAATGAAACTGCGAGCCCACCCGGGTCTTTTCCCAACTGAAAAGCCGAGGCTGACCATCACTGCTTTTTCTTCTCTTTCATTGCCTTGAGAAGCTTCCCGCCGAGGAGGCCGGGGCCTGTAGCACCCTCCTCCTTCTCACCCTCGCCGCTGTAAACCACAGCGCCTTCCTTTCCCCCGTGCGACCCTTCCAGATATGAGCCGAGGATTCCCCGGCTGTGAGCGTCCTCGTGACAATAGACGCAGAGGTTTTCCCAGTTGCTGCCGTCGGGCGGATTATTGTCGTGATTTCCGTCTTTATGGTGAACGGTCAGGAGATGGCGGTTCGTTTCATCGAATTCCCGCGCGCAGCGGGCGCATATCAGACCGTGAATGGCTAGGGACCGCTCCCTGTAATCCTCGCCCGGAGGCTTACTCATTCCCTTCTTGATATCCTTCACAACCTCCTCAGCGGTCTTTCCCGAACCCGGGCCATCTCTTCTGGTAGTTGTTCTGACCCGTCCACCTTTCTTCGAGAAAGTTATTCTACCCATGAAAAGTTCCCTGAAACCCGTTACACATTGAAGCGAAACAAAACAATATCCCCGTCCTGAACGGAATATTCCCTGCCCTCCGAATGGACGAGACCCTTCTCCCTCGCTGCCGCCATGCTTCCTGCCCCGATGAAATCATCGTAGTGCACGACTTCCGCCCGAATGAAGCCCCTCTCCATGTCAGAGTGAATTTTACCGGCCGCCTCAGGAGCCTTTGTCCCACTTGGAATAGTCCATGCCCGGAGCTCAGGACCAACAGTGGTGTAAAATGTTATAAGCCCGAGGAGAGAATATCCCGCCCTGATAAGCTTCTCGAGACCAGACTCCTCAAGCCCCAGGTCCTCAAGAAAATCCTTCCGGTCTTCCTCGGGGAGATCCATCATTTCCGCTTCAAGATCCCCGCAGATAGTGATTACGCCCGAGCCTTCCCCCTCCGCGATGTCTCTCACCCTGGAAATGTAGCCGTTCCCTCTCCTAAGGACCTCCTCGCTTACGTTCGCCACATACAGGACCTTCTTCGCCGTGAGAAGATGAAACTCTTTCATTATCCGACCCGATTCCTCATCGAGTGTGATATTTCTCGCTGGAATTTCCTTTCCAAGTGCCTCCTGCAATCTCCGGCACAGCTGAAGCTCACCGAGTGCATTCTTATCTCCCGTTCGGACCAGTTTGTCGACTTTCTGGAACCTCCTTGCGACCGTTTCCAGATCGGCCAGAAGAAGTTCCGTGTTTACTATACCGATATCGCGTGCCGGATCGACGGAACCGTCCATGTGCACGACATCTGGATTGTCGAAGCAACGCACTATGTGAACGAGGGCATCAACCTCGCGGATATGTCCCAGAAATTTGTTTCCGAGACCTTCTCCCCTGCTGGCGCCCCTGACAAGGCCCGCTATATCCAGGAATTCCATTGTGGTATAGGTAACTTTCGGCGGCCGTATCATCTCGGCGATCTTCTCGAGCCTCCGGTCTGAAACGCGAACTATGCCCACATTTGGATCGATCGTGCAGAAGGGATAGTTTGCCACCTCCGCTCCCGCCGCCGTAAGCGCGTTGAAAATGGTAGACTTCCCAACATTGGGCAGTCCGATTATGCCGCATCTGAAACCCACGGCAATACCCTCTCACGCTGAAGGAACAGCAGTCCTTTTCATCCGCTGTCACCTAAGAAATTAAATGCAATCGCCTGAACGCCCTCCCGCAGTTTTTATATATCAATCTCAGGCGTCCTGTCCAGCGGTCAATGATTAATGGGTTTAAGATGAGATTCTAAATCGAAGAGATCAGATCACATGCCAAGGTAGGCTTTACGGACGTCCTCAGAATCTAGGAGCTCTCTGGCGGTTCCCGACTGAACTATCCTTCCGCTCTGAATGACATATCCCCTGTGAGCGATTTCAAGGGCCTCCTGGACCATCTGCTCGACCAGCAGAACGGTGGTGCCCGCGCGGTTGACAGCGGTTACGGTCTCCATCATCTTCTCTACCATACTGGGCATCAGACCGAGAGACATTTCATCCAGCATCAGAAGCCTTGGACGGGACATGAGACCGCGGGCTATAGCCAGCATCTGCTGTTCGCCGCCGCTCAGGGTCTCGGCCACCTGCCGGGCGCGTTCTCTGAGCATTGGAAATATCTCGAGTATTTCCTCCGTCCGACGCCTTATCTCGACCTGAGATTTAACGGCATAGGCGCCGAGAGCAAGGTTCTTTTCCACCGACAGTTTCGCGAAGATCCTCCGGCCCTCGGGAACATAGCTGATGCCGAGTTTAAGAACCCGATGAGCTGCATGCCGCGAGATATCGGTCTTCTCGAAATAAATCCGTCCCTGAATGGGATGGTCAAGGCCGCTTATGTTGCGCAATATCGTGGTTTTCCCGGCACCGTTTGCACCCACGATGGCCACCAGTTCACCGGGCATCACCTCGAGGGACACATCAAAGACAACCGGCACCCCGTCGTAGCCCGCTTTTAGATCTTCCACCCTCAGGATCGGATCAGCCACGGGTTGCCTCCCTGCCGTTGCGGTAGCGTTTGCTGTATTTTGCTCCAAGATATGCCTCTATTACACGCTCATCCCTTACGATGAGATCCGGGACGTCCTCGGCAATCTTTACCCCTCCGTCGAGAACCACAACCTTATCGGCTATAGGCATGATCCCTTCCATGACGTGCTCCACTATCATTAGCGTGATGCCGCTCTCCCGAAGGCGCAGTATAACCTCCACGGTCGCCTTCATCTCGGTGGAATTCATCCCCGCCATGACCTCATCCAGCATGAGCAGTCTCGGACGCGCTGCAAGGGCCCGCGCCATCTCCAGCCGCTTCTTTCCACCGATGGGGAGTTCGCTTGCCGCTTTCTCACCGACCGACTCGAGATTGCACAGGCGGAGACACTCCTTCGCCCTTGCGAATGCCTCCCGGTTGTCAGGACACTTGAGAAATGCGCCGACCAGGATATTGTCGAACACTGTCATTTCCTTGAGCGGCCGCACGACTTGAAAGGTTCGGACCGCTCCTCTCCTGGCGATCTGATACGGAGTCATCCCCGTGATGTCCTCTCCATCGAATATGATGCTACCGCCGTTCGGTCTGTAGATGCCGGAGATACAGTTAAACAGAGTCGTTTTTCCCGCGCCGTTGGGTCCTATCAGGCCGACGATCGATCCGGTTTCTACTGTGAAGCTGATCCTATCATTGGCAACCAGTTCCCCGAATTTCATGGTCACATCTTTAACATCAAGGAGCGCCATCCACCACCTCCCCTTTCCCGGCTGCCTTTTTCCTGAGTATACGCTTCCTGATGTCGTCTATTATGCCGACGATGCCCGACGGCTGCTTCACGACCATGAAAATGATGAGAAGCCCGAATATGATGAGGTCAACCCCGCCGCCGAGGCCTCCCCAGAAGGCCCTGGTATATTCCTGGAGAGGAATCAGAACCGCAGCTCCCAGGAGAGGACCCGCAAGGGTCCCCGCCCCGCCGAGAATGGTTACGAGAACAAACTTCATGGCCATGTCCAGCGACATGACCATCGGCGGGTCCACCCGGAGATTGTACTGGACGAAAAAGGAACCACAAAGAGCGGCCATTGCGGCCGAAAGGGCCATGGCGGTCAGTTTCACGGCCGTGCTGTTTACTCCGAGGGATTCGGCTGTCTCCTGCCCTTCCCTGACGGCTCGCATATAATATCCGAAGCGATGCCCCTCTATCCAGCGGACGAGTCCGAATGAAATCAGAAAAAGGACCAGCGCTCCGTAATAGTATCCCGCCTTGGACTCATGCCACATTAAATTCTTCAGCCCCTCGTCGAGCAGAGGGTAATCCAGTCCTAAGGCGCCCCCGACCCAGTCCCAGACCAAAAAGCTGCGGTAAAATATCTCCACTATCGCGAAGGTTGCGATGGCAAAATAGTGTCCGCTCAGCTTGAAACACGGGTAGCTGATTGCAACGGCGACGGCGGCCGCGAGGACCATTCCCGTAAGTATCCCCGGCCAAGGTGTACCTCCGTAGGTCACAACGGCCATGCCCGCTCCATATGCCCCGATACCGAAGAAAACAGAGTGACCGAATGACACCTGGCCGCAGTAACCGCCGATGATGTTCCACGCCTGGGCCATGCTCGCGAAGAGAAGAATCAGTATTAGGACATGCATGTGAAAAGAGTTCTCGGCCATGACCGGTGTAAGCGGGATCAGTGCCAGCAGCAACAGGAAAACAAGCCATGCCGCATCTTTTCCGCTGAACCTCTTTCGATCCATTGGGCTCACCATCCGAACAGGCCTCTCGGCCTCAGAAACACTACAGCAAGATAGAGGCCGAAGACGGCGATGTACTTGAAGACCGGCGCAATATAAAAACCCGCAATGGCTTCGACTACGCCGACTAGAATACCGGCAATGAAGGCACCCGGAATGCTCCCGAAGCCGCCCATGGCGACGCAGATGAAGGCGATGAGTCCGAAGAGAGAACCAACTTCAGGATGAACGGCCAGATATGAAGGCATGATCCCCCCTGCGATACCTACACAGGCGCCGCCTATCCCGAAGATGAGAATATAAATCCGCTCCGTATTGATGCCCATAAGCTCCGCCGCCTCGCGGTCCATGGCCGTGGCCTGAACGGCCCATCCGAACCTGGTCGAATTTATGAGCAAATAGACCAGCCCGACGACGAGGAGCGACAGGATGCCCGCTGCAAGCTGGGGCGCCGGTATTATGAGACCGCCCAGCTGGAAAGTCTTTCCCCCCAGCCAGGTATCGGATAGGATCAGGAAATTCGGGGAAAAACGGTTCAGGCAGATATTCTTTAGAAACATGGCGAGCCCGAAAGTCGCCAGAAGTGCCGCCAGCGGCGGTTTGCCGATGGTATAATGAATTATGAGCTTGTAGGTGAGCGCCCCGAGGATGAAAATAAAGACTCCTGAAGCAATCATTGAAATGACCGGGTCAACCCCTGCGAGAAAACCCAGCCAATAGCTAACGTACATGGCGATCATCAGGTATTCGCCGTGGGCGAAATTGATGACGTCCATGACACCCCAGATAAGACAGAGCCCGGCGGCCACAAGAGCATAAATCATTCCGCTCAGCATGCCGTCGATCAGAACCTGAACAAAATTTTCCATGGACCGCCCGGGCTCTTCCTTTCCCGTGGTTACTCAGTTCTCTATCTGATTACCTCTTGTCCCAGGGTTTCATCGGGAATATTATCTGGGCGTCAGCCATCTTTTCCGGATAGATCCGTTTGTACTGGCCGCCCTGAAGCTGAGTCACGATGCTTTTCGCCATTGCGTTCTGGCCGCCTCTGACGAATTTAACCTTGCCTCCCAGGGAGAGAGGAGACACCCATGTGTTCTCGTGAAGGACCTTTGCCACCTTGTCGGGGTCGAGACTCTTTGCTTTCTCGATCGCCTGCGCCAACACAAGCATGGCCACGGCTTCCTGAATGCTGTTGCCGTCAAAGGGCACTCCGCCCGTCTTGGTTTTGAATATCTTCTCGACCGCTGCCACGGCCGGCATCAGGCTTGCGAACTGGGGAGAATACCCTGACGATCCCATGAAGAAGTCCGCATCCTGACCGAGCTGCTTTGCGATTACGGGATCCTGGTAGCCGGAGCAGTAGTTGATGATAATCTTGGGCAGGAAGTTGGCCTGCTTCATCGTTCTCACCCACAGGGAATAATCGGCACCGAGAACCGCACCGAACACGGCGTCTGGATTGTTCTTTTTGAGCGTCTGCACCTCACTGTTAAGGTTGGTGGCACCCGGGTTGAATCCGACATCAGCGACAACTTTAAATCCGCCGGCAGCAGCAGCCTTTTTTGCTTCGAGAGCCGCATGCTTTCCGAACTCACTGTTTTCATAGATTACACCGAGAGTCCTTATACCGGCTTTTTTCTTCTTGTTGAGCCATTTAAGGACTTCGACAAAGTCAACTGATTCCGTGGCATCGGTGGGAGCCAGTCGGAAAAAGTATTTCATGTCACGCTGCGTAAGTGCCGCGGAACTTGAGGAACCGCACATGAAGATGCGTTTCGCCCGTTCGGCGACAAAACTGGCAGGCTTGCTGACCGCACTGTTGTACGAACCGATCAGGGCCCAGACGCCCTCCTGGTTTATGAGACGCTCGGCCTCCGCCTTGCCGACGTCCGGTTTGCCCTGACTGTCGGCGTGGACCAGCACTATCTTATAACCACCCAGAATGCCGGCCTGTTTTGCCAGGGGAACTTTTATCTCGGGGTGTTTGTTGTTTATAACCTCAACGGCCGTCTGAACCGCCGCCTGACAGCGCTGTCCGGCTGTTGCAACCGGACCGGTCAGCGGGAAAATTGTGCCGATCTTTATTATCTTTTCAGCGGCCTGAACCGAGCCTGCACAGGGACCAAAGCCCAGCAGCAGACACACAACAGCCAGGAATACGATCCAGCTGTTCAATCGGAGCAAACGATGATCCATAAGATAACCTCCTTTTAATTAAATGGTTATTGCTTGACCATGCCTTGCTTTTGCGGCAAAGGACTATATGAAAATCATTCGCATGTCAAATAAAAACAGGCCGGAGAACATGATTTTAGTGCATTAATTATCGTGAGCGGCCCCCCGCCTGCCCGATAAAAATTCCGCCTATGATGAGACAGAGCCCCACCAGAGAGGTGAAATAAAGTTTCTCGTGGAGAACGAAGTGTATGAATACGAGAGAAACAAAGGGGGTCAGATAGACAAAATTCGAAATCTTTCCCGCTGAATCGGACAATTGGAGTGCCTTCAGCCAGAAAGTGTAAGTGATTCCCATCTCGAACAACCCTACATAGACGGCGGCGGCCAGTGGCTTTGAAAAGACGGGCGTGAGATTCCCGGTCGCGAAGGCCAGCACGAATATGTAGACCGTTGAGAAGAGCGAGCTTAAAAAAAGTTTGACCAGATTGTCTCGTTCATCTCTCAGATTCAGAATCCAGAAAAGCGCCCAAACCAGAGAGGAAAGGACTGCGAGGCCGACGCCGAAGGGTTCTACTATTTTAAAACTGCTCAGATCACCCTGGGTCGAGAGAATAAGCACCCCTGAAAAACTGATGAGAAGTGCAAGAACGCCGCTGACTTTCAGGGGTTGCTTTAAAAGAGGGACCGACAGAAGCATTATAACAATAGGCCACACGAAATTGGCCGGCTGGGCCACCTGAGCCGGAAGCAGGCTGTAGGCCTTGAATAGAATGAGGTAATAGGCGAAGGGGTTGAACAGCCCCTGAAGAGAGGACAATCCCAGTTCGGAAAGACTGGTTTTTCTCAGCGTTTTGAGTTTCCCCTGAGCGAGCATAATAACTGTGAAGACCAGCAAGGAGGTTACATTGGCCACCAGCAGAAGCTGGATGTTGTTCAGATCGCGCAGGGCTATCTTGAAGGCTGTGGCGACGGTCGACCATAGAAACACAGTAAGGGACGCGTAGAAATAGGGATTGGATTTACAACAATTATTCATAATATATGAAAGCCATCGGACGCTCACAGGCCCTGAAGCCGTTACGGCACTCCACTCTTATCCGCTCGTAAGTCATGACCAGTATTTCTTTTTGAAATCGGGCACAATTTCGTTTGCTGAAACATAACACGCCCGGCGAAATAAAAAAAGGGGTCAGCCCTTTCGGCCAACCCCCTGTAATTCTTTGGTAGCGGGGGGTGGATTCGAACCACCGACCTTTGGGTTATGAGCCCAACGAGCTACCGGACTGCTCCACCCCGCGTCATTGTCTCGATCGAGGTGTGTCTTATAATGAATTTAGCATGTCATGTCAATTGTTTTCTACGACTTTTCAATGACTCTGTATATCTCCATCTCCTTGTCTATACCTGGAATGTGCAATCTGCCCACTCCTTCCGTTCTAAACAGGTCTCTTGTTTCCTGAAATGTTTCCTGACATATGAGAATCTCGTCAGGCCGGGCCAGACGCTCCAGCCGGGCCGCCAGATTCACAGCCTCTCCGTAAACGGTATATTCTTTTTTCCTGCTTGACCCGAAGACCCCGGCCAGGACCTCTCCCGTGCTGATCCCGATGCCTATTGCTATTTGGCGGTCCTTCTCAACGAGCTTTTTATTTATCTCCTCCATCTCCTCCCTCATTCTCACGGCACTCATGACCGCTCTCGCCGCATCGTCCCCGCCGGAAACGGGCGCCCCGAAGATTCCCATGATCCCGTCCCCTATGTGCTTGTCCAGCGTGCCGTTGTGCTCGTGGATGATATTGTCGAGAGGATGAAAGAAATTGGCACTAAGCATACGGTAAACCTCCTGCGGTCGCATCTTTTTTGAAAACCGCGAGAAACCCCTTATGTCGACAAACACGACGCTCGCCTTCTGGTATCTGGGTTCCACCGTCTTTCCGCTTTTCACCATTTCCATGAGAATCTTCTCTGAAACAAACTGCTTCAGCCTCTTGCGGATGTTGTACTCCCGAACCTTGGCCCTCAACTCCAGATTGACGAAAGGTTTCGTGAGAAACCCGTCTATGCCGGCGTTTACTGAATCTATCGCCCGCTCCATCGAGGCATACCCCGTCAGAATGATCCTTGTGATTTCCGGATTGATCTTGCCTATTGCCATGAGCGTCTCGAGGCCGTCCATTCCGGGCATCTTGAAATCCGCAATGACAATACCGATGTCGCGGTCGCATGCGCGCACTATGTCGAGTGCCTCCTCACCGCACGCCGCGAGACAAATTTCATAGCCGTCTCCGGCAAGCGCCTTCTTGAGCGACCTTCTTACACCCTCTTCATCATCAACTATCAGCAGACCCGTCATATATAAACCTCCGCCCGGCGATTTGCGATTTCGCCGAGATATTCCAGCATGTAATCAAGGAGCGCAATGCCGGATCATTTCGGAAGGAATGCGTGCAATGTTCACGCTTGGCCCTTCTCAGGACGGGAAGCAACTTTTCGATATTTTTACTCCGGTTCCGACAACACCGGAAGCTCCACCCGGACCACTGTTCCGCAGAGCCCATCGCTGAAGACGTCTATACGGCCGCCGTGCCTCTCGATTATTTCGTGCGAGATGTAAAGACCTAGACCCGTGCCCTTCCCCGGCGCCTTCGTGGTGAAAAAGGGCTTGAAGATGTCCTTCAAATTATCCTTGCGGATCCCTATGCCGTTGTCCCTGCACTCGAAGAATACACCTTCGCCTCTCTCACTTTTTCCGGTCGTGATGATCACGTCACCCTTCCGGTCCGGAAGCGCCTCGACAGCATTCTTGATAATGTTCACGAAGCATTGACCCAGCTGGGCGAAACTGCCTTTGACTGCTGGGAGGTCATGCCGGACGATTCTCCTTATCGACACGGGATGATGTTTGTACTGATTCTCAAGAATCTTCAGGGCATTCTCGACCACATGATCTATGCTTACCGATTCCACATATGTTTCCGTCTGCCTTGAAAGACCGAGCAGACTGCCAACAATATCGCTGACACGCTTCAATTCCGTCAGCGTGAACTCAAGATCCTCCAGCACCACCCTGACTTCCTCCGGCCATCCTCTCATATCCTGCATTTTTTTCAACGTCTCCACGCTGGTCTGAACTAGACTGGATGCGCTGGCAACGGGATTGTTTATTTCATGCGCTGCTCCCGCAACTAGTTGCCCTATGGCAGCCAGGCTCTCCGAGCGGATAAGCTGATCGCGTGCTTGCTCCTTCTCTTCAATTGCCCGAATGAGTTCCGCCGTCCTGACGCGGACCCGTTTTTCCAGGTCCCGGTTCAACCGCTCTATTTCCTCGTATATCTTGGCATTCTCGAGAGCTATGGCGCACTGATTCGCGATAGTGCCGAGCAGTTCGATGTCCTCTTCAACAAACAGCTCGCCCGAGAGCTTCTCGCCAAGGGCGACAATGCCTCTCAGGGTCCCTTTCGACACAATGGGAAAAAGTATGACCGCATCGAAGTGATCGAAGAGAGCCTCCGCTTCTTTCTCCCCTTCACAACCGAGCCGGTTCATCTTTTCATGACAGCGGCTCAATGGAGAGCGCTCCCGCACAAAGAAGCCGGCAAGAAAATCGCTCACTCTCATCATTTCATCCTCACGGCCCATTATCCCGTATGAATGATAATCGCCCTCATCCCCCTCACGGATTATCAGCCCCGCATTTTTCACCTGCAGAGCTTCTGGAACAGACGCGAGAAGGAAATCGGCTATATCGCCGTACTGAATGAGCGAGGTGAGTTTTCCGCTTATTTCCGCAAGAGTCCTCCGATAATCCGATCTGCCCCTGAAAAAATGACGGTCCACGAAATCCCTGATCTCCGCCCGGACCGGATCATATAGAAAGACCATCAGCAAAGCGAGAAGAAACGGGAATACCAGATGATCCAACGTTACGGAACCGAGATAAAACACATTGAAGACGTAGAACAACAGCACATAAAGAATCGTTATGGAACCGGTCAGGATAAAACCGGTGACACCCTTCCTTATCATCGCATCCATGTCGAAAAGATCGTACTTTAAAACACCGAAGGCAAGAATGATCGCGGGAATGAAGCCAAAACTTCCCATTGGATAAACCGCCCATCCGTTCATCGGCAGGACATTGAAGATCAGCAGAAACGTGCTAAGCCCCATTCCGAAGAGGATGTACCGTATCCTGTTGCGCTCAAGGTTGCTTTCGGCCCGCTGATAGGCCGTGAAGAGCATCCAGATGCAATATGAAGCCGCAGCGAATCCGCAGACACAGAAGACATGGTAAAGGGGACCGGCGGCGGCGATCGTCCCGAAGGCATACTCGTGATAGCCGACCAGGAACAGGTCCGACTGGGAAATCAACATGAAGATCACACTCGCCATGCAGGCCGTGCCCGACACCCGGGGGCGTACAATACCGAGAAACGAGTGTACGAAGGCGATGTAAATTGGAATGCTGAAAACGAAAAAGACATAAACAATGCGATCGATTCTGATTGCAAGCGCCTTGTCCGAAATAAGTGAAACCAGGGCGACGTCCAGATTGATGAGTGCGCCGCATATGCAGAAGCCGGCGAAGAGAAAGCACGCCGACGACCGCCTCCCCCTGAAGAGAGAAAGCAGAGCGAGAATGATAAATACAATGAACCCGAGAAGGGGCGGGACGACGTAGATTGACAGACCCGCCCGCTCCAGTGGAAGCAAGGGCATTGTGGTATCTTTCGTCTATCGATGGCCTGAGGATCAGCGGGTTGTTGAAAGGTCTAAATTTTACCAAATGATGTCATGCCCGCCCTTCCCGGTATGTCACCCCGGGCCTGTCGAAGGTTTCAGGATAAACTCCGGCCGGCATCCACGATCTTCCTGGCTGGGAAGACTGGATTCCCGCTTTTGCAGGAATGACAAAAATGGATGGAAAATCGATTTTCAACAACCGGTATTAATGGTGCAACTACAGAAAGGCATGTCTCCGCGACTTCACAGCGGAAGCTTCGCCTTCAGGGGATCTTTTTCTATTTAAAAAACAAAGACCGCCACGGCTATTACTGTGGTGTAGCCTCCGTTTCGTACGATAGTGGACTGGGTTACGTTGCGCGTACGGACGATCTTGCCGCTGATCTTGAAGATCTCTTTCTTCTCGTCCCAGCTTTCATCCACGTTGAAATCGATGCCGAGTGTGGACGCGAGCATGGCGGCGGCGAGGTCCTCGGCGTAATCCCCCGCCTGCTTCTCCGTCTGACCGAATGCGTGGTGCTCGCTGATGTAGCCGTAGGCCGACTTGTCTGCGGGTATCGCGCAGCCGACCGATGCGGCAAGCAGCCTCTTGGGCTCGTTGCTGCAGGCGCGGCTCATGACACAATAAGTGATAGCGCCCGGAACGAGGAGCTTGAGTCCCTGGGTCTTCGATATCATCTTGCACCCGGGGGGGAATATACTCGATACCTGAACGAGGTTGCATTTTTCGATTCCGGCGTCACGCAGGGCTCTCTCGAAGGAATGCAGCTCATCCTTGTGAGTGCCCACACCCTTCGTGAAAAATATCTTCGTGGGTACAAAATTTTTCAATTTTCCTCTCCTTTCCTGCGGCTACCGCCTTTCGCTCTCCCGGTTAATGCACGCCTCGAACCGCGCCCGCCTTCAGTTACATATCCCATCATTTTATAGACGAGCCGGGCCGCGAGAAAATCCGGTGCGATGATTCCGGGAATGGGCGAAAGCTCCACGACATCGAATCCCCGGACTCTGCACCTGCTCGACACATCCCTGAGAATCATCAGAAGATCTTTCCAGAAAAGACCTCCCGGCTCCGGCGTCCCCGTTGAGGGCATGACGGAAGGATCCAGAACATCCAGATCCAGGCTTATATATATATCACCCGCAAGCTCGCTGCGGATTTTTTTCTTCCATGCATCAGTTCCGCTTATGACATCGGCGGAATAGCTTTTCACTTTTCCTCTCTTGAGGAATTCTGCCTCCTCGGCGCTCATGCTCCGGATCCCGATCTGGAGCAGGGGGCAGATTTCGGACATTCTTCGTCCGGCGCATGCATGACTGAAAGGCGAACCCTGATATGAATCCCTCATGTCCGCGTGGGCATCCAGATGAAGAACGGATACTCCGGGATACCTTTCTTTCACGGCCCTGACCGCGCCAACCGAGATACTGTGCTCCCCCCCGAGAAGAACCGGTATCTTGCCGGCCTTCAGAAGTTTCGCAACGACCCGGTGCACGGCACCCGTCATGGCCTCGGGACCGCTCGCTTCGACCTCGAGAGGCGCGTGTGTGTATATCCCCGAAAGATAAAACTCCTTCCCCAGCTCTTCATCATAAAGCTCAATGTTCCGGGAAGCATCTAGGATCGCGTCGGGACCCCTGCGCGATCCGCCCTGATAGCTCGTCGTCAGGTCATAGGGAACCGGGACCACCGCGAAGGCAGCCCTTTCGAAGGTTGAAAACTCACCGTCGATTCCCCCGAAATTCATCTCACGTCTCCCGAAAATTTAAGGGGCTATCTAACACAATCGGAGAGGTGTGTCCAAATTTTTTTGGAGTCGAACTAGCCTGAGAAGTAAGAACTGTATCCCCTTGACATCATGAATAATAAGGTGATTTTTCACTACCTGTAAAACAAAAGCGAGTAGCAGCCCTTTTCAAAAGTGACATAGGAATAATGATCTATCCAGTCTCCAAGTGCGACAAAGGTCCTTCGACGGCCGTCGATGTTGTATTGCTCGAGGACCGGCATATGACAGTGCCCGAGAATAACCGCATCGAAACCTTCTTCGAACTTCATCAGTGAGAAGCGACGCATCTTCTCTACCAGTTTTTCCTTTGACGCAAGGGTCAACCCCTTGCTCAGGCTCGAACTCATTGCGGCGACGTTCCAGAGGACTCCGGCGGGGATCAAAGACTCAAGCCCGGCGAAAACTCTTGACCGGAGAAATTTCCGCAATGTCAGGTAGCGGATATTAGATGTATCAACTGTATCCCCGTGTGAGATCAGGATCCTCTCACCCTCCAGGGAGAACTCCGCCCAATCGGGATGAACGTCCACGCCATTATAACCGGAAAACCACGATCCCATCGAAAAATCGTGGTTCCCCTCGAAGAGGTGAATCCTGGCACCGCTGTCACTTAACTCCTGAAGCCGGCCTACGACTTTCTGAAACGGGGGATAGAGGTCACCGTTTTTGCAGAACCAGAAATCAAAAAAGTCTCCAGCTATGAAAAGATGATCTATGCCTCCCCTGAGCCCATCAAGAAAGGAAAGGGCATGCTCATATCTCTCATCCCTCTCGCTTCTCAAATGCATATCAGAAATAAAAACCGCTTTCATGTGACAACCAAACCAATAGAAAAGCCCGTTACGCCCTCCGTTCGGCTCGTAATACTTCCCCCTTACCGGTTTTCGCCCTCCTGAGCAGGGTTGCCGAATTCCTGAACATGACTTTTATTTCTTTCCCCGTCATACCTGCTCCCGCTGCGATCTTCCAGGCCGTCTCTCTGCCAACCAGGTCCCGTGGATCATGGCTGTCAGTGTTGAGGACCAGCCCGGCATTGAATTGACGGGCCATTCTGAGTACATGGCCGTTCGTTAAGCAGTGCCCGCTCCGGGTGGTGATTTCGAGAAAAATGCCCCGCTCGGCCGCACGTCTAGCATCGGCCTCCGTAATCAGACCCGGGTGAGCAAGAATATCGATCGGGGCATCAAGCGCCGCCCGGTTCGTCCCGGGAGCTACCGGCTCCACGATTGTCTCTCCATGGACGACTATGATACGGGCACCGAGGCGCCGGCTCTCCACGACAATTTCATTAATCTGTTCAGGGGGAACGTGGGTAAGCTCGATCCCGGGAATCACATCAATCCCGAGGCCCTCTGTCAGCTTACCGCATACCCTGACCATACGGGGGATTATGAAATCGATGTTTGATGCGTCACCATGGTCGGTGATGGCAAGCGCCCTGTAGCCGGCCGCGGCGGCACGCCTGGCAAGTTCGGCCGGAATGAGTTCTCCGTCGCTGAAAATCGAATGGGTGTGAAGATCGATCATGGTCCGCATCCTCCGGGGATATCTTTGAATACTCGGGTTTTTTAACAGAATTGAGAAGCGACTTCAATCATTAGTTCATTTACACGCCGGTCCGGTCTGTGCTATGTAAAACCGCAGCGAGGAAAGATGCATCCATGAATACTATCATAAACCGATACCTCCTGCGGGAGATCTCCTTCCCGTTTTTCATGACCCTGCTGGTCTTCACCTTTGTTCTCATCATCGGGAAAATTCTGCAGATAATGGACCTCATGGTGAATAAGGGCGTTCCGTTCACGTCGATCTTGAAAATGATTCTCTACACAATGCATGCATTTTTGATCTTTACGATCCCTATATCGCTCCTCATAGCCGTTCTGATCGGACTCGGCCGGCTCTCCGGGGACAATGAGATCACTGTCATGAAGTCCTCGGGTATAAGCCTTTACCAGATTCTCAGGCCTGTCGTCTTTTTCGCCCTCGCGGCCTTTCTGTTCTCCCTGACAATGGGTCTTCTTGCGCCTTACAGCAATTTCGCCATGAAGAACCTCCTCTTCGACATAGTTAAGCGAAAGGCGAGTATCGGCATCAAGGAAAAGGTCTTCAATGACGACTTCAAGGGGCTTGTAATCTACGCCGACCGGATACCGGTTGACGGTGACTTCATGGAAGGGGTGATGGTCAACGACTCGCGTCTTGTCAGGGAACCCACAACAATAATCGCCCCGAAGGGCTATCTGATCTCAGACCACAAATCAATGAAAGTTATTCTAAGGCTTGAACGCGGGAGCATCCACGCCGTTGAATCCGGACTGAAGACTTACAAGAAGACTGATTTCGGCTCATACGATGTTCTTCTCGACATGGGTACGGCCCTGTCGGAAACCGCAAAATCAACCTCAAAGGGAAGCGTCGACATGACCGTCCGCGAGCTTCTGAATAACATCCGCAAAGGGGGCTTCGATGAGGCCGCCCGCCGAGACATGATAATAGAACTGAACAAGAAATTTTCCATTCCCGTTTCCTGTATTGTCTTCGCAGTCATCGGCATCCCTCTCGGCATCGTTTCAAGACGGTCGGGCAAATCAAGGGGGTTCGCCGTCGGGCTTTTCGTCGTCGCCTTTTACTACACACTTCAGCTTGCCGGAGAGGCCCTCGGTGAAACCGGAAAACTGCCGCCCGTCCTCGCGATCTGGGCCCCGAACATCACGTTCGGCACTCTGGGCGTCTACCTCTTCATTATGGCCGCCAATGAGAAACCTCTTCCGGACCCGATTCCCCGTGAATGGCTCCGTCGCATTGCCGACCGGTGGCGGAGGAACAGATCATGACTATTCTTGACAGATACATATCAAGAGAGTTTCTCAAGATATTTCTGCTCATGATGGCTTCCTTCGCTCTTCTTTACCTCATCATAGACTTTTTCGGCAGAATACGCATGTTCCTCAGCAACCACGCCACGTTTAACCAGATATCGGCGCACTTCGCCTACGGCATCCCGCAGATCATATCTCACACGCTGCCGGTGGCCGTACTTCTTTCCACTCTTCTTACCTTCGGCATGCTGTCCCGGCACCACGAGATCGTCGCCATGAAATCCAACGGCCTGAGCCTTTACAGGATCTCACTGCCCATTTTCGTCCTCGCGGGCATCGTCTGCATTCTTTCTTTCCTCTTCAACGAGTTCATCACCCCCCTGGCCAATCAGAAGGCAAAATACATCGAATTCGTGGAAGTGAAAAAACAGCACAAGACTGGGTTCTTCAAACAGAACCAGCTCTGGTACCGGTCGCGCAATGCGATTTACAATTTCGCTTTTTTCGATTCCACCACCGACACCCTGAGGGGCATAACGATTTATCATTTCGATCCGGCATTCAACCTGTCGGTGCGGGTGGACGCGCGGGAGGCATCATGGAAAGACGGACGCTGGCATTTCAAGGATGTTCTGACGACGAACCTGCCCCACGGAACATTTCCAGTGATCGAAAGAGTTCCGTCTAAGGTCATTGACCTCCCTGAAAAACCGGTGGATTTCAAGATCGTACAGAAAGACACTGATGAGATGGGTTATCTTGAGTTGAGGACTTATATAGGGAAACTCATTGCGGAGGGTCACGATGCGTCAAGATACCTCGTGGACATGCACGGAAAGATCGCCTTTTCCATTGTGAGCCTCATCATGGCCGTCATCGGAGTTTCCTTTTCCCTGAGGACAGAAAGGAGCGGCGGTGTCGCCGCAAGCATAGGGGTCGGTATCGTTATCGGATTTTCTTACTGGATTTTCCACGCTTTCACTCTTACCCTGGGCCGTTCGCTCACTCTACCTCCCCTCCTCGCGGCATGGGCGGCCAACATCCTCTTCTCCATCGCCGCCGCTGTCATGTTCTCGAGGGTGAGAACGTAACTAAAGGCAATAGATATGAGACATCGGAAGTCAGAAAAAAACCATAACTTCTTTACAATGCCCGATGCCCGCCGTTTACGTTCCCATCTCCCACGAGGCAAGATAATTCTTCTGCTCTTCCGTCAGGGTGTCGATCCGGATGCCCATGCTGGCCAGTTTGAGCCGGGCGATTTCTCGGTCTATCTCGACCGGCACGCTGTAGACGAGGTTCTGGAGGCTTTTCCCGTTTTTCACAAGGTACTCCGCAGCAAGGGCCTGATTCGCGAAGCTCATGTCCATGACGCTCGAGGGATGCCCCTCGGCAGCCGCGAGGTTTACGAGTCTTCCTTCCGCAAGGACGTAGATTTTTCTCCCGTCCGCCAGAGTGTATTCGTCAATGTGAGTTCTGAGTCTTCTTTCCGCCACGGCTATCTTTCTTAACCCGGGGATGTCGAGCTCGACGTTGAAATGGCCCGAATTGCACACAATCGCCCCGTCTTTCATTTTCTGAAAATGTTCGGTGCGGATGACATTGACATCTCCCGTGAGTGTGCAGAAGAAGTCTCCTATTTCGGCCGCCTCCCCGATTGTCATCACCCGGTGACCATCCATGACCGCCTCGAGGGCGCGCAGCGGATCCACCTCGGTAACCACGACATTCGCTCCCATGCCCTCCGCCCGCATGGCAACGCCCTTGGCGCACCATCCATAGCCGCAAACCACGAAGACTGCGCCCGCCAGCAGACGATTCGTTGCCCTGATGATCCCGTCGATGGTGCTCTGCCCGGTCCCGTAACGGTTGTCGAAGAGATGTTTCGTCAGCGCGTCATTCACCGCAATCAGAGGAAACCTCAGTACGCCCTTTTCAGCCATGGCCTTAAGTCTGATCACGCCCGTCGTCGTTTCTTCGGTTCCGCCGATTATGTCGGCGATTAGCTCCTGCCTTCCGGAATGAATTGTGGACACAAGGTCCGCGCCGTCGTCCATTGTCATCACCGGCTTCCGGTCGAGGACGGCGTTTATATGCCGGTAGTACGTGTCAGTGTCCTCGCCCTTGACGGCGAAAACCGGTATCCCCAGGTTTCTGACAAGATGAGCGGCCACGTTATCCTGAGTGCTGAGAGGATTGGAGGCGCAAAGGGCAAGTTCCGCACCGCCGGCCTTCAGGGTTTCCATTAGACTTGCCGTTTCCGTCGTCACGTGGAGACAGGCGCTCAGCTTTATGTTCCGCAGGGGCTTTTCTTTCTCGAACCGCGCCTTGATGATGTTCAGAACGGGCATGCTTCTGTTGGCCCATTCAACGCTCAGTCTTCCCTCTTCTGCGAGACCTATGTCTCTAATGTCGTAATCCATCGTGTTTTTTCCTCACCCATGACAGTCAAGGGAGGCCGGGCCTCCCTTTTACTGTTTTTGAAAAAAATGTCAACTTTCCACCTATCGCCCCGCGGCCTTTTTCAACGCCTTCACCATGTCTGTCTTCTCCCAGGGATAGTTGTCCATGAATAGCGTCCTGGGAATTCTCCGATAGATGTCGCCGCTCAACAGGTTGAAGCGTTCTATCATCCCGCGGGGGGTGAGATCGAACACCTCGCCGACGATCCCGGCCAGCTTCTCGTCGGGGATAACGCCCGTGCCGAAGGTGTTGACGTAAATGGACATGGGCCTCGCAATGCCGATCGCATAAGAGAGCTGTATGGAACAGCGCTTCGCCAGCCGGGCGGCCACTATATTCTTGGCTGCATGGCGTGCCCCGAATGCCGCACCGCAGTCTACCTTTTCAGGCGATTTATTGACCACCGAGCCCCCTCCGACCTGCGCGCCGGGATATCCGCCGTAGAACTGAACGACCAGCTTCCTGCCGGTCACCCCCGAGTCCGCAGAACTGCAGGAATAGACCGCCCTCCACTCACCGGTCGGGTTGAAGAGGAATTCCGTTTTCTTGTCCACCCACTTTCCGAGACTCTTGAAGGCTATCCGTCTGGCCTCATTCTCGATGGCCTTTTTTCCTCCTCTGGGCTCGAAGCGGTAATCCACGGCATTCGACATGAGAACCTTTGCCACCCGGAGCGGGTTGTTCCTGTCATCATATTCAACCGATACCTGACCTTTCCCGTCCGGCGCAAAATATCTGATCCCGCAATCCTCGAAGGCCCTCATCATCCGGTTTACGAGCACGAAAGGCAGGGGAAGCAGTTCCGGCGTTTCATCGCAGGCATAACCGTACATGATGCCCTGGTCTCCCGCGCCGATCTCCTTGTATTTTCCGAGGTTCTCCCTGGTTCCGATATTAATGTCCGGCGATTGCGGGATTATTGCGTTCAGTACCCCCATCGAGGCCCCGTCCAGGCCCACGGCGTAATCATCGTAGCCGAGGTCGAGGACCGTCTTCCGCACTATCTTCTCCACATCCACCCAGACACGCGTGGATATCTCCCCGCCTACGACACAGAACCCCTTGCCGACAAAGCACTCGAGACCGCAGTGAGGCATGTTGTCGATGGTCATCCCGATCTTCTTCTCCTCTTCGATGATGGCCGCGATGATGTTCGCCGCAATGTAATCGGCCACGGTATCAGGGTGTCCAACTTTGATAGACTCAGACGTAATCAGCATTCTCGCTCTCCTTTTTTATTCCTTTTTTTTATATTTGAGCCGCAAACCTCTCGTTATTATTCTCCGGGGTATCTGAGACCCTGTTTCCTCTCGCTCTTCCCCGGAACTACAAGACCCCCCGATATGACCAGCTTGAATGCATCCTCCACAGTCATATCGGATTGAATAACCTCCTGCTCCGGTACCAGAAGATAATATCCCGATGTCGGGTTCGGCGTCGTCGGCACGAAGACATTTAAATAGCTTTTCTCACCATCGTATTCGGAAATTCTTCTTGCCTGACCGGTGACAAATCCCACCGTGTATACGCCTTTGCGCGGGTACTCGAAGTACACGACCTTTTCGAAACTTCCACCCTTCGCCGAGAATATGGCATCCACGAGTTGCTTCGTGCCCTGATATATGCTCCGGACGATAGGTATCCGATTGAAAATCCTCTCCCCGATGCCGATCAGGCGGTTCCCGATCCAGCTACGCGTGACCAGTCCTGCGACCATGATCAGCAAAAGCGTGAAAATCACGCCGAGGCCCGGCACGCGGAAGCCGAGAAGTTTGTTCGGATGGATCGCCGCGGGAATAATGCCGAGAAACCCATCCATCATGTCGATGAGAAAGAAAAGGATGTAAAGGGTGACGCCCACAGGAACGACGACGGCAAGACCGGTAAAGAATATGTTCTTGAGCTTTCGTCTCATTCCGACCTGATTTCAGCTATCCATCAAGCAAAAAAAGTGGCAGTAGCTTTAGCAAAAAAAAGAGTCCTTATCAACAATTATTTCAAATAAAAAGGGCGGTTGCGCTGTGCGTACCGCCCTTTCAGTTCAAGAAAGTCCCGCGTTTGTGAGTTTTTTCCTTTCCCTTGGTCTATCGCCCTTTGCCTCTCATCGACTTTTGCCTGTTCCTGCCGTCTACGTAAACGCACTTCGGAGTCCATTTCTTCCCTTCTTTGTCCTCCATGGAAATGTAACTGGCTATGATGATGACATCCCCCTTCGAAACTTTTCTCGCCGCCGCCCCGTTAAGGCAGACGACGCCGGAGTTCTTCTTCCCCCTTATAACGTAAGTCGAGAACCTCTCCCCGTTGGAAACATTGTAAATGTCCACTTTCTCATAGGGAAGAATATCCGCCGCTTCAATGAGATTTTCATCAATTGTGATGCTCCCCTCATAATCGAGATTGGCATCGGTGACCGTGGCCCTGTGAATTTTCGATTTGAGCATGAAACGCTGCATGAAACATCCCCTCGCCTCTATCTCTTTACCATCATCCTTTCGCTTTTCGCCCTATAAATCCAGCGGCTCGCCGAACACATAGTTATCGATAAGCCTCGCCGCCCCGACCCTCACGGCCAGTGCCATCACGCATTCACCCTCTATGCGGCTGACATCCTTCATTGTGGTTGTGTCGCAGATCTGCACATAGTCGATATTCGTGTAAGGAAATCCTTCGATGAATTTCTTCGCCTCTGCGATTATCCGCCCGGCATCACGCTCGCCGCCTTCATATAGTCCTTTCGCCATTTTCAGGGAGCGGCTCAGACTGAGAGCGGACTCTCTCTCCTCAGGCTTGAGGTATGTATTTCGCGAGCTCATTGCGAGACCGTCCGCCTCCCGCACTGTCGGCATCCCTATTATCTCAAGGTCCATGTTTAGATCGGTGACCATCCTCCGGATAACCACGAGCTGCTGGAAGTCCTTTTTGCCGAAAATCGACATATGAGGCTTGACCATATTGAAAAGCTTGGCGCAGACGGTTGCAACACCCCTGAAATGACCGGGGCGGGATAGGCCACAGAGATTCTGAGTCACATCTTCTACAGTGACGTAGGTCTGATAATTGTCGGGATACATTTCTCTGTCCGGGGGGAAGAAAATCACATCAACTCCGACGCTCTCGCAGAGCTTCCTGTCCATCTCAAAATCCCTGGGGTATTTGGCGAGGTCCTCATTAGGGCCGAACTGGGTGGGATTGACGTAAATGCTGGTCACCAGGCAGTCCCCCCGCTTCCTCCCTTCGACCATGAGGCTCAGGTGCCCCTGGTGGAGATATCCCATGGTAGGCACAAAGGCGATGCGCTTCCCGCTGTTCCTTAGGGATTCCGAGTGCTGTTGCATCTCGCGTACGGATTCTATGATCTTCACCGGTCTAACTCCACAAAAAAAGCCTGCCGTCTGAAACGGCAGGCTTAAATTAGTCGCTCGGCACTCAACACAACTTTTTCATCCCACCGTCCCAGTCCTCCGGGGGATCCAGGCGGTCGGCGTTTCCCTATCAAAAGTGATCGTCCCTGTCAAGCATTTTGTTTAAGGAATAAAGACTGTTGCTAAGACTTCCGAACTCCTCGACACTGAGTGTTTCACCCCGCCTCCTCGCGTCGATTCCAAGCCGTTCGAGCACCCCTGCCAGACCCTCCTCCGGAGCCGAATGCCACAGGGAAGAGGCCCTCAAATTATTGATTAGAGTTTTTCTTCTTTGCGCAAAGGCGGCTCTGACCACCAGCCGGAAAAGCTCCTCGCTCTTGAGGGCAACGACCGGTTCTCCACGCGCTATCATACGCACCACGGCCGAGTCCACCTCCGGCCTGGGATAAAAACACTCCGCGGGAACATTGAATTCCTTCACCGTCTTGAAATACATGGCAAACATGACCGAGAGTATCCCATAGTCCTTTGTCCCCGGCCGAGCCGCGATTCTTCCGGCCACTTCCTTCTGAAACATGAGGGTCATGGAATCGATGATATGTCTGTATTCAAGGAGATGAAATAGAATCGGCGAGGAAATACCGTAGGGAATATTGCCGATTATCTTGAGCTTCCCCGAAGGGGATTCCGATTCGAATTCCCGCAGATGGAGGGAAAAATCATACCTCAGTGCATCCGCCTGAACAATGCTTACGTTTTCGAAATCGCTAAGTTCCCGCATCAGAATGGATACCATTGCCTCATCGATTTCAAGCGCGATGACCCGCCCGGCCTTTTCGGCTATGCGTGCGGTCATGAAACCGATGCCGGCACCTATCTCGACGACTACGTCTCCTCCGATGATCCCGGCGATCCCCACAATCCTGTCGATCACGCCTACGTCCATGAGGAAGTTCTGCCCCAGCTTCTTACGGGGACGTACGCCGTACTTCCTGATAAGTTCTTTCGGAGTCGCTGTTTCTCCCATTTCTTCTTCTCAGCGCCATGACTGACCGATGCGTGATGAAATAGGCCGGAACTGCAAAAAGCGGCGCCAGAATAATCCCGCCGACCTGGAGCGGATAGAAAATGTGCCAACCTGCCGCCAGAATGGCGTCCCAGCTGTAAGCGTTGAGCACAACCTCCAGATGCCCCAGACCAAGCACGATCTTTCCGAGTTCATACTCCGCGAAATAAAAGACGGGGATGGTGACGGGATTCATGATCCAGGCGCCGAGCATTGCCGCCGTGAGATTCTGCCGGAAAAGCATGGTCAGAAAAATGATGATAATCGTGTGAAAAGGGATCGTGGGCGTAACCCCGATGAAAACGCCTATGGCCATCCCCATGGCGATCTTCTTAGGGTCCCCCCGGAGGCTGATGAACCGGTCGTGGAACTTCCGTAGTTTCCGCTTCAGCAGGGCCATCATATCACCTGCCTGACTTCATCTCGAGAGGCCAGCGTGAAAGGGCGTTGAGATCGAATCCATCCCGTTCCCCGCGGCTCAGCCTATGATTCCCAACAACCGCAATCATTGCGGCATTGTCTGTGCAGAGGCTTATCGGCGGGATGAAAACCTCCATCCCCCTGCGTGCCGCATCCTCCTGAAAGCGGTGGCGAAGCCGGCTGTTGGCGGCGACGCCTCCCACGACCGCCACCCTTGAGGTGCCTTCCGATTCAGCCGCGCGCAGTGTCTTATCAACCAGAACATCCACGATGGCCTCCTGATAACTGGCGACTATGTCCGGTATCTCCCTCGCTTCGATGGGTTCTTTCCTTCTCTTTGTGTAGCTCAGAAGCGATGTTTTCAGTCCGCTGAAACTGAAATCCAGGCTTTCCCTCATGGAGCGGGGAAATGGAATGGCCGCCGGGTCACCGCTTTTTGCCAGCCGATCTATAACAACGCCGCCCGGAAACCCTATGTCCAGAAGCTTAGCCGCTTTGTCGAAGGCCTCTCCGGCGGCATCGTCACGCGTCTGGCCCAGCGTTTCAAAATCTCCGAAGCCTCCCACCCTGTAGATGTTCGTGTGTCCGCCTGAAACGACGAGGGCGACAAAGGGAAAATCCGGATAGCGTTCGTGGAGAAATATCGATGCAACATGCCCCTCGAGATGATTCACGCCCACGAAGGGAATATCCAGTGCAAAGGCTATGGCTTTGGCCGCCTGAAGACCTACGAGAAGTGAACCCACCAGTCCTGGCCCCCTTGTCACCGCTATGCCCTCTATGTCTTTGAGTGTCACGCGGGCATCGTCCAGTGCCTGAAGGATGACCGGAAGAATAACCTCTATGTGCTTCCTTGATGCGATCTCCGGCACCACGCCTCCATATCGGCTGTGGACATCTATTTGAGAGGCGATTACGCTGGACAAAAGTCTGCGCCCGTCCAGAACGACGCTAGCCGCAGTTTCATCGCATGAAGATTCAATGGCTAGTACAAGCATTATTTTCTCTTAACATGTTTTCCCTTTTCACAAAAGGGGGAAAAGTATATAAGAAACATTTAAGTGCCGACTCGCGGAGAAAAAGAGACCATGGAAATACAGACGGATTTTTTGATTATCGGCAGCGGAATCGCAGGACTCACTCTGGCGATCAAGGTCTCAGACCTGGGAACCGTGGCCGTCATCACCAAGAAGGAAGAAATGGAGTCCAATACCAACTACGCACAGGGCGGTATTGCGGCCGTAACCGACATCAATGACAGTTTCGAATCCCACATCAGCGACACTCTCGAATGCGGCGCCGGTCTGTGCAGAGAAGACGTGGTCCGGTTCGTGGTGACGGAGGGTCCCGCAAGGATACGGGAGCTGATCGACTGGGGCGTCTCCTTCACCAAAGCCGAAAACCGGGGTGGTGCATTCTACGATCTCGGACGCGAGGGCGGGCACTCCAGGAGGCGCGTTCTTCACGCCGGGGACCGCACGGGACAGGAAATCGAGAGAGCGCTTATAGAAAAGGCCGCCTCGAAAAAGAACATACGGGTCTATGAAAACTTCATCGGCATAGATCTCATCATGCGGTCTCATATCACCGGCAAGAAGACAAAGCCGGACCGCTGCCTTGGGGTTTACGCCTTCGATATCGTCCATCAGCAGATCCACATCTTCCGGGCGAAATTCACGGTTCTCGCCACGGGCGGTGCTGGAAAGGTTTACCTCATCACATCCAACCCCGATATAGCGACCGGCGACGGAATCGCAATGGCCTACAGGGCGGGTGCGAAAATCGCTAACATGGAATTCATCCAGTTTCATCCCACCTGCCTCTACCATCCCGAAGCTAAGTCGTTTCTCATCAGCGAGGCCGTCCGGGGAGAAGGCGCCGTCCTGCGCCTGAAAAGCGGGGCGACCTTCATGGAAAGGTACCATCCTCTAAAGAACCTTGCCCCTAGGGATATAGTGGCGAGGGCTATAGACGCGGAGCTGAAGAAATCGGGCGACGAATATGTCCTCCTTGACATGACTCACCGCGACAGGGATTTCATAAAACACCGCTTTCCCAACATCTACAGCGAATGCCTCAAGTTCGGAATCGACATGTCGAGTGACCCCATCCCTGTCGTACCCGCCGCCCATTACATATGTGGCGGCGTTGCAGTGAACCCGTGGGGAGAGACCGATATAGAGGGACTATTCGCCTGCGGAGAGGTTTCCTGCTCGGGGCTTCACGGCGCCAACCGCCTGGCGAGCAATTCACTCCTCGAAGCCGTCGTTTTCGCCCACCGGTCCTTTCTGAAAATGAAAGAGCTGCTTTCCGAATACAAAGAAGAACCGCTCACGGTCCCGCCCTGGGATCCGAAGGGGGCCAGGGAAAGCGACGAGTCGGTAGTCGTAACGAACGACTGGGAGGAAATCCGGCGCTGCATGTGGAATTACGTGGGAATCGTGAGGTCCGACAAGCGCCTGGAAAGGGCGAAGAAGCGAATGGACATAATATGCGATGAAATCCACGAATACTACTGGAACTACATGATCACGCGCGATCTTCTTGAACTGCGCAACATCGCCACCGTCGCCGGTCTCATAATCCGGTGCGCCATGATGCGCAAGGAAAGCCGCGGGCTGCATTACAATGTGGATTATCCGCAGCGGGATGACCGTCTCGGGCTGCGTGACACCATCATTTCGAGGTTTGATCAGTCCTGACGCCGTCGGAATCGCCTTTCCACTCGTGCTCGATACGCCCGAGCACGCCTGCAAAGACAAGTTTCACATCAGGCTGTGCCTTTCCGCCTCGTGAGATGGGTTTGAAAACCAGATTGTAGTAAATGCCGTGATAGGGGTTTCCGTAAGGGTAGAATTCCTCCAGCATCGGAGTCACTTTTTCAATCCGGCGGACCTCCGAGGGATAGTGTCTATCACCCTTTTCATCAACCAGAAAAACAGTCCAGATGGAGTCAGGTCTGTCAAAGTCGTTCTGAGTCTTGTCCGGAATGTATGCATAGAATAAAAATTCAAGTCCGTCCTCCGTTAGACCCTTGAGCGCTTCAGACTTTCTTTTTTTCTCGGACCCGGTCAGGGAATAAACCCTCGAATACTCACGTGCGTAAGCCTCCTGGAACTCCCTGCTCTTGTATGTCGCCACGATGCGAACCTTGGTCTCGAACTCGGAGTAAACTGTCCCGTCCCTCGTCCATTTCTTCAGCACCGTGAGATATTCTTTCGAAACTCCCCCTTTTTCCTTCGCGATATCGATGTATCCTTCAAGGGCGCTTCCGGCGCACCCGACCAGCAGGAGAACTGATGCGAGAACGGCCATTCCAAAATAATTTCTCATTCTCTTTCCCCTTTCAGGAATTCCCGAATACCCTGTCAAAAACATAGTCCAACTGCGTAAGGAAATTCTCCACGCGGAACGTCTCGTCAAGGTCCGACTTTGTCAGGTGCCTTTTCACATCCCTGTCTTTCTTAAGCAGCGTCTTAAAGTCTCCGCCCTCCATCCAGGTCTTCATTGCGTTTCTCTGAACCCAGAGGTATGCATCCTCTCTCGAGACCCCTTTTTCAATGAGCTTCAGAAGCACCTTCTGTGAAAAGATAAGACCGCGGGTCAGTCTCAAATTCTCCAGCATCTTCTCAGGATATACAATCAGATTTTCCACGAGGCCTGTGAATCGTCCCAGCATGAAATCAAGCAGTATTGTCGCGTCGGGTGCAATGACCCTCTCAACGGAGGAATGACTTATATCCCTCTCGTGCCAGAGCGGAACGTCCTCGAGGGCTGCCACCGCATATGAGCGCACCAGACGGGCCAGTCCTGAGAGGTTTTCCGAAAGGACGGGATTCCGCTTATGAGGCATTGCCGATGAGCCTTTCTGCCCCGGCGTGAAATACTCTTCCGCCTCACGTACCTCCGTACGCTGGAGATGGCGTATCTCGGTCGCGAACTTATCGATTGACGATGCCACCACTGCAAGCTGCGAGAAATATTCCGCGTGACGGTCTCTCTGAATTATCTGCGTCGAAACGGGTGCCGGTATCAGCCCGAGTTTTCTGCAAACATAAACTTCGACCGCAGGGTCGATGAATGCGAAGGTTCCAACGGCACCGGATATTTTTCCATAACGTATTATTTCCCTTGCGCGGACCAGTCTGTCCCTGTTTCTCTTCATCTCCTGATACCACAGGGCCATCTTCAGCCCGAAGGTCACAGGCTCCGCGTGAATGCCGTGCGAACGACCGATCATGAGGGTTTTCCTGTGCAGCATGGCCTTCTCCTTGAGGACCACGAGCAGCCTATCCACGTCATCAATGAGAATGTCCGCCGCCTCTTTGAGAAGAAAGGCGAGTGATGTATCCAGTATGTCCGATGAGGTTAGACCCATGTGAATGAAGCGGGAATCCTCACCCACATTTTCACCCACGCATGTCAGAAAAGCGATTACATCGTGCTTTACGGTTTTTTCAATCTCATCGATTCTGGCGACATCGAAACGTGCCGTCCGTCTTATGTTATTGAGCGACTTTCTCGGAATAACGCCTGCCGACGCAAGCGCTTCACATACCAGAATTTCGATATCGAGCCAGACCTGGAATTTCTTTTCAGGACTCCAGAGGCCGGCCATCCTTTCTCTTGAGTAACGCGGAATCAAGGTATTCTCCTCTCCTTCTCTCCGTCGGTCAGACGCTCCGTCGAACGCGCAATAATTTAGGACATCCGATGCCTATCTATTATGACTGGCAAAGGGGAGTCAAGATTTTTATTCAAGAATTCTCTTGACAAATGATATTTGGTATGCCAAATATGTGCATCCCAAATATGGGGGAGCATTAATATGCATACCGATGACAGACTGATATATCTCGTTTTCACCGCGCAGCAGAAGCTGCGCACCCATCTCAACGGTTGCCTCACTGCGGAAGGAATAAAGGTCACCATCACTCAGGCCGGCATCCTTTTTCTGCTGAGGCAGCAGGACGGCCGGATCATGTCGGAGCTGAGCCAGATAATGGGCCTCGACAATTCCACGATCACGGGTCTCATAGATCGTATGGAAAAATCGGGCTTCGTCACCCGGAATTCAAATCCGAGCGACAGGCGCCTGTCTCACATCTACATCACTCCCCGGGGACAGGAAGAAGCAAGCAAGGCCAAAGCCGTGATTCGAAGAGTCAATGAAGAAGTCAAGAAAGGATTCTCGGCCGCTGAAATCGAGACCTTCAAGAGCGTTCTGAACAGTTTCTTCAAAAAATTCAACAGCGGCAGATAAAACCATGATAACACTGGGTCCCGATATCACAGATCTCCGTAAATCAGCCGCCCTTTTCGCCGGAAAGGAGATATCAACCCGACCTAATCTCAACAGTCTCGACGAATTTCCTCCGGATCTGTGGCGAAAGATGGCAGACGAGAAATGGCTCGGACTCGCCGTTCCCCTCGACTTCGGTGGACTCGGCGGCGGCTACCTCGCAATCACTGCCGTGGGAGAAAGCCTGGTCGAAAACGGCCGCAGCCTCGGCGTCGCCCTTTCCTGGATGATCCACCAGGTCATATCTCGTTTTTTTATTCTCGGCTTCGGCAGCGAGCTTCAGTGCGGAGAATATCTCCCGGAACTCGCGAAGGGCGCCCTCACGGCCTGCCTGGCTGTCTCCGAACCAGGTGTCGGCGCACATCCAGCCCGGCTCAAGACGTCCGCTTCATTCACAAACGGCATCGCCGTCCTGACCGGAGAAAAGACATTCCTCACGAACGGCCCCCTTGCCGGGCTTTTCGTCGTCATCGCCGTGACCGGGGACCACGACGGACGAAAAGAGTTCAGCGCTTTTCTCGTTCCTAAGGATGCTGCGGGTCTTTCCCTCACGGAACCTTTACCCCTCAACATTCTCAAACCATCTCCCCACTGCGGCATCCGTCTTGTAAAGTGCAGGGTTCCCGAGACGGCCCTTCTGGGAAGGAAAGGCACAGCCTACTCCGACATGGTAATTCCATTCCGCGATGTGGAGGATGTGCTGATCGCAGGCCCCGCCGTCGGCGCAATGAAGGCCCAGATGGAAATGGTGATTTCAGAGATTCGGGGAATGGGCACCGTGCTTTCAGAGGAACTGAAAACCGAACTGGGAGGGCTCGAGTCCCTGCTCCACGCCCTGAGAGCATCTATCTATGAAGCAGCCCGTTGTCTCGACATCGACAAATGGTTCCAGCGCGAATTACTCCCGCTCGTGCTGTCTTTCCGGCCGCTCGCACGGGATTTCCAGTCCCGCCTCAGCCGTCTCGCGATTGCGGCCGGCCTCGGCGAAGAGCCAGAAAGAGCGGTGCTGACAAGAGACATCGCCGCTGTCATCAACCTGGCGAACAATGTAGCCCGGATAAAACAGAGAAAAATCGGAGAGTCCCTTCTCTCCGGAAAGGACTGAACGATGTCAACAAACCATGACGACAAATTCTCATCCATCCAGGTCATCCAGGAAGGATTCCGGGAGGCCTGCTATATCACGAGTCATCAGACGGCCACAACCGTCTACCTCGCCTATCACCTTGGAAAGCCAATCCTCGTTGAGGGTCCTGCGGGTGTCGGCAAGACGGAGCTCGCGAAGACCATCGCCGCATATCTGAATCTTCCGCTCATACGCCTCCAGTGTTATGAAGGCCTCGATGAATCGAAGGCACTCTACGAATGGAAGTACGGCAAGCAGCTCCTATATACCCAGATCCTGAGAGACAAGCTCGACCATCTCATCAACCGTGACGACAGCTTCTCCCAGTCCATAGACAAGCTGCACCAGTACGACGACATCTTCTTTTCCTGGCACTTCCTCGAGCCCCGGCCGCTGCTAAAAGCGCTCCAGCAGAAGGACGGGACCGTTCTGCTCATCGACGAGGTTGACAAATCTGACGATGAATTCGAAGCCTTCCTTCTAGAGGTGCTCTCGGACTATCAGGTCTCCATACCTGAAATAGGCACTATCCATTCCGTGACCCGGCCGTTCGTTATTCTGACGAGCAACAACACGCGTGAGCTGAGCGAAGCGCTCAAGCGACGCTGCCTGCACCTCTATATTCCATTCCCCGATCCCGCCCTTGAAAGGGAGATAATCCGCATCCGCGTTCCGGATCTTTCGAAACATCTTGCGATTCAGCTGGTCGCCTTCATTCAGGAAATCAGAAAACTGGATATCAAGAAAGTACCCTCCATCAGCGAGACCATCGACTGGGCCCGCGTGCTGCTCATCCTTCACGCAGACAATCTCAACCCCGATCTTGTCAGAGAGACGCTCCACATCTTTGTCAAATACGAAGAGGATATCAAAATCGTGGAAGAGCAGATTCAGCATCTGACGACCCAGGCCGTCAGGGTATCGGGAGGTTAACGAAATGGACCGGGTCCTCGAAGATTTCATCTCCACCCTGCGATCCTCGGGAGTCCGGATATCCGTTTCGGAAAGCCTCGATGCCGCGCGCGCAGTGCAGCTCGTGGGTTTCGAGGAAAGGCGGCTCCTGAAAGACTCCCTCTCTTCCGCTCTCGCGAAATCCGCGCCTGAAAAGGAGATCTTTTCTGAGTGCTTCGACCGTTTTTTCTCATTCGACTTCTTCAACCGGCAGATGGAAGACGCCCCACGACGTGAGGCTGCCGAGGGCATGACATCTCTATCAAGGATGCTTCTTGAGGGGGATCAGGCCGGACTAATGACAACCATGAGAGAGGCGGCCCGCGCGGAGAACCTCAACGCCATCCGGTTCTACACGCAGAAAAGCCTCTATGTAATGAGGATTCTCGACCGCATGGGGCTGCGCGGTCTCGACGGCGACATCAGGGACCTCTATATGTCGGGAACACCATCGTCGGCATCCACCGCGGCGAGGCTCGAGGCAGCGCGGGACTATCTCTACGACAATGTCCGCGCCTATGTGGAGGATCAATATCGCCTTTTCTCCGGTTCCGAGGCGGAGAAGATGCTGGAAGACTACCTCAGAAACACAAAGCTTTCCAACCTCGAGCAGCGATACTTCCATCACATGCAACAGATCATCCAGCGGCTGGTCAAGCGGCTGAACGATCTCCATTCCCGGAGGCGGAAGCCATCGCGGCGGGGCCAACTCGACTTCAAGCGCACACTCCGGGACAACATCGCCTATCAGGGTTTTCTCTTCGATCCCAAATGGAAGAGGATCCGAATCGAGCGTCCCGACGTGGTCGCCATCTGCGACATAAGCCGCTCCGTGTCGCGTCTGGTCCGATTTCTCCTTCTATTCCTCTATGGACTTAACAAGGAAATCATCCACATCCGCAGCTTCATTTTCTGCTCCAATCTAACTGAGGTCACCCACGTCTTCGACTCCTATCCGGTTGACGAGGCCGTGGCGAGAATCCAGGCGGGCACCGATCTCCCGATTCTCCTTGCGAGGACCGATTACGACCGGTCCTTCCGTGACTTCAAGGAGCATTACATGGAGGCAGTGACGCACAAGACAACCGTACTGATCCTCGGGGATGCCAGGAACAACTATAACGACCCGCAAACGGCGATCCTCAAGACGATCTCCGAGCGATGCAAAAAGCTGATCTGGCTGAACCCGGAAACAAAACCGTTCTGGGGAACGGGTGACTCCGAAATGAAACGCTACGCCCCCTATTGCCACATGCTCAAGGAGTGCAACACCCTGAACCATCTGGAGAGGGTGGTGCAGGCGCTGCTGAAAAAATAAGTTTCGAAACAGAAAAAGTATTTCAATTTTTAAAAACAACCAAGCGATTGCAAATTAGAGACATTAACAGAGTTGAAACATGGCACAGAAAGAAAACTTCTCCAAAAGCCGCTCGTTGCATTCAAAAGGTAACGAATGTAGTACCTGCCTGTACGTGAACGTCGATGATGCAGCCGGGCGGGAGAACTGTCTGCGCTTCGCCCGCTTCGTTGACCACGCACTCCACGATTCCTCAAAGGGCTGCGATTACTGGACACCCATCGAAGGCAGTAGGCAGTGAACGGTGATAACATTTATTTTTGTTTACCGTTCATTTATTTACTGTTCACCCATTTCTTGAAACGCAGCCTTTCTCCTGCTATAAGAACGGGCGCATCAACTTTTTTGACAAACGGATCTGGAACTTGGCAGGAGAAAACTCTTATCAGGATAGCAGCTACGGGGAATTCCGCAAGATCACCGAGGCCATCGCTACGGACGTCGGCTCCCCGTTTTTTTACACGGAAAAGAAATCCGCCGTTGAACGGTCACGTTTGCTTTTTGACGAAAATCCCATCGCTCAGAATCTTCTTCTTACACTGAAGAACTGCGAGGACTATCCGGGTCACGGCATCTTGCACATAACAAAGGTCGCCCGTGACGCGGGAGCGCTTGTCATCCTCGACGGCCCGGGAATTGTGGAGGAAAGGGCGCTTGACCGTCTCGTTTTTCTCGCTCATCTGGCCGGAATCCTTCACGATATCCGCAGGTCGGAACCGGATCACGCCCTCCGGGGCGCAGAGGCGGCGGGAAAGATTCTGACTACGCTCGATCTAAAGGCGCGGGAGGCTGATGCCGTCGTCCAGGCCATCGCAAATCACGAGGCCTTTCAGCCCGCAAGAACGCTGAGCGACCCCGGCGACCAGCTCCTCTCCGACGCACTTTACGATGGCGACAAGTTCCGGTGGGGTCCTGACAACTTCACTGAAACGCTCTGGGCCATAGTCGTAACACGCCGTATCGAAATCAGCGTCCTCATGAAATACTTTCCGCGGGGACTCGAAGCGACCGAGAGAATCCGGGGAACCTTCCGAACACGGACCGGCAAGGAGTTCGGCCCTGATTTCATCGACCGCGCCCTCGAAATCGGCAGGAGAATATACGAACGATTTGCTGACCGGGAAAGGCCGGACTCCCCGATCGAACAGCCTCCCACCGACACTTGACTGGGACCCCGCACAATGCTATGAGGGTCGTCATCCCCGCAGAAGGAGAATGATATGGCTTCCGGATCTGAAAGAAAAATCATCAGCACCTCCAGGGCACCGAAGGCCATCGGCCCGTACGCACAGGCGGTTCGGTATGGAGATCTTCTTTTTGTCTCCGGAATGATCGCCATAATTCCGGAGACGGGAGAACTTCTCTCCGGAGATTTCGAAGCAGAGGCGACACAGGTTCTTGAAAATATCCGTGCCATCATCGAGGAGGCTGGAATGAGCCTTGAAAACGTGCTGAAAGCGACAGTCTTCATGAAGGACCTCGGTCAGTTCGGCAAGTTCAACGAAATCTACGGCCGGTATTTCGGAGAAATACTTCCCGCCCGCGAGACCGTTCAGGTCGCGCGTCTTCCCCGTGATGCCTCCATCGAGATATCCGTCATCTGCGGAAAATGATGCGGCCGCAAGTGCGGCCTGCCACCATATGGAAAAAGGAACTTGAATTATGACACAGACTAAGAGCGCGCCTCCTGTTGATTTCATACGCGAAATCATCGAAGAGGACCTTAGAACGAACAAAAACGACGGTCGCGTCGCCACACGATTTCCGCCTGAACCTAACGGTTACATACATATCGGACACGCCAAATCCGTCTGCCTGAATTTCGGTCTCGCCGCCCAGTACGGGGGCACATGTAATCTACGCATGGACGATACCGACCCGGCGGGTGAATCGCTTGAATTCGTCGAGTCCATCATCAACGACATCCGGTGGCTCGGGTTCGACTGGGAAGACCGCTTATACTACGCCTCTGACTACTTCGAGCGGCTTTATCAATTCGCCGTCGAGCTGATCAAAAAGGGCAAGGCCTACGTCTGCAGCCTGAGCGCAGACGAAATCAGAGAGCACCGTGGAAGCTTCACGGAGCCCGGAAAGGAAAGTCCTTACCGGAATCGGTCAGTCGAAGAAAATCTGGATCTCTTCTCGCGGATGAGAGCCGGCGAATTCGAAGACGGCGCCCATGTGCTTCGGGCGAAAATAGACATGGCCTCACCCAACATAGTCATGCGGGATCCGGTAATGTACCGTATCAAGAGGGAACCCCATTACCGCACGGGAACATCCTGGGTCATCTACCCCATGTATGACTTCGCCCATTGCCTTTCCGATGCCCTTGAAAGTATAACCCACTCCATCTGCACCCTCGAGTTCGAGAACAACCGTCCCCTCTATGACTGGTTCATCGACCAATTGATCGAGGGGAACCGTCCGCGGCAGATCGAATTCGCCCGTCTCAACCTCAGTTACACCGTTCTGAGCAAGCGGCGCCTAATCGAGCTGGTGGATGGAAAGCACGTATCGGGCTGGGATGATCCCCGGATGCCGACAGTCGCCGGCATGCGCAGACGTGGTTACACGCCCGAGGCCATCAGGAATTTCGCCGCCGCCATAGGCGTGGCCAAGAATGACAACCTCGTCGACGTGTCGCTCCTGGAGCACTGTGTCCGCGAGGATCTCAATGAGCGGGCTCCAAGGGCCATGGCCGTCCTGAGACCTCTCAAGGTCATCATCGACAATTATCCAGAAGGCAGGACAGAGGAATTCGAATGCGCCAACCACCCCCAGAATCCGGCAATGGGAACCCGAAAGGTTCCTTTTTCAAGGGTTATTTACATCGAGCGCGACGATTTTGACGAAAACCCGCCGAAAAAATACAAGCGACTCGGCCCGGGTCGGGAAGTCCGCCTGCGAAACGCCTATGTCATAAAATTTCAGAGTCTTGTGAAGGACGAGCACACGGGAGAAATCACGGAGCTTCACTGCGCCTACGACCCGGAGACACGCAGCGGCCCCCCGGCCGACGGGCGCAAAGTGGAAGGAGTAATTCACTGGGTTTCGGCCGAGCACGCCGTCCCCATAGAAGTGCGGCTCTATGACCGCCTCTTCCGCATTCCGGATCCCGGCGGTGTAGGCGAAAATTATATGGACTATCTCAATCCGGCTTCCCTCGAAATAATTCCGGCTTGCCAGTGCGAACCAAGCCTGAAATACGCGGAACCCGGCAGCCGGTTCCAGTTCGAAAGGATCGGCTACTTCTGCGTTGACACCAGGGATTCTGCACCGGGAAAGCCCGTCTTCAACCGAATCGTGGCGCTCAGGGATTCCTGGAGCAAGGCTGCCGCCCGGGGATAGGACCTAAACCTCTCATTGACGGCACCCGCCTATATCAGACAGTCAATCACCCCTGTCATAGGAATAACTTCAAGATTAGCAATGGCTGCTTGTCTTGAACAAAATCCGAACTTTTTTCCGCGAAAATCCGGACGCTGATTTCTGAAATTTCGCTCGGGCGGGCAAAAAGGAAAGGGGTCGGGGGGAAGGAATTTTTGCCCGCCCTCGCTTTTCCGCCGCCGAATTTCGTNNNNACGNNNTTTGCACGCCGCAACTAAAAATTATTCTTTGGCTTCAATAATTTTTTCATTTTCTGCTGATTGTCTTTCTATTTTTTCATCACTCTTTTTATTATCTCCAACATTAACATTAGAAAAAACCTCTTGCTCTATTTGATTTAACCAATTAGTCGTATCTTCAACAGCGTTTATCTCTACACCTTCCAATTTTCTAACTTCAATCGTTTTTTCTTTAAGTTTAATTTCCCAAATAAATATGGGGAAATCCATGCCAAAATTCCCTGTTTCTATGGCGGCTTTTATCACCTTGTAAGCAAAGACCTTACCTTGGTCTATAGATATATTTTTTACGAAATTATTTAGATTGAGTGTTTTTAAAAGAACTTGAGCAAATGGTGTGCCAACGCCTATAGAACAATAATCGTCGAATTCCACAGAATCTCCATTTCCGGTAACGATAGTAATTCTTGGTTGTCGTTTTGAATTATAACCGCAAATCATTATTTCACACATTGGAATTTGAGCCGGGTTTTTATAGATATCAACATATCTTTCTACATAATCTTTTCTTTGGGAATGCATCATTCTTTGGATAATTCCCACCAAATTATCCATCAGGCCAGTAGCTTTTACTTCTGCAGGCAAAGTGCCAATATTCTTTTCAATCGTTTGGATACAACTTACATCGCCTGCACCTGCCCACAAACAAAAACCGCATTGCTTAATTTTTTCAACTCCGGTCTTTTTAATAACGCCCATTGTCATTTGGCTATCAGCGGCCATGACAATGCCATCTTTACAAATTATTCCTAAAATTAGTGTCATAGTTCTTTTGGCAAAACAACCATAGATTTTTTAGCAAAATCCGGGTATTCATTATAAATTTTTTTTAATAAGTCCAAAAAGGATAAATGATTTAATTCGCCTTTAATTTGACTAATTTTATCAGATGTATTTTTGTCTAACGAGTCAAAAACTTTTTTAGATTTTTCTACTCCTTCTTTCGTGAGAGAATACAAACCATGACCATCTCTGTATTCGTCAAAAATATCAACTAATCTTTCTTGAGTTAATGCTTCCAAATCTTCATACAATTCAAAACTACATGGACCATAAAGATACGGGACAAATTCGTAGAAATTAGACGGTTTGATTGTCTGGCCAAGGACAAACAATTCTTTCATCAATTTAATCCTACCCCGAATTGGTTCGCAAAAAGAGCCGTCTTTTCCTTTCGCATAAAGCAAAAGCAAAATCCATTCTTTCCGATTAAGATTTATTTTTGAATTATTGTTTTCCATAAAATTATTTCTTTAATCTATTTATTTCGTTTTTAATTTCGTCAATTACTTCGGGATTGTGAATTATCTTATTTTTACCCTCGGTTATTGAAATAATATAAAACACTTTTCCGCCATATTTTGCAGTAAATTTTTCGTGTGTCTTTTTCTGTTGTTCTCTTTCGTTAATTATCTGCGTAATGTATTCATAGCCCGCCGGCTTTATTTGAAGCCCGATGTATTTATCGTTAATTTTAATAAAATAATCCACATTAAAACCTCTATCCCATTCATCGGGAGCGGGTTCAACTTTCACTCCAAGAATTTTTTCGAGTTGTCCGTAAATTGTTTGAATTTCTGACTGATAGCCGTCAAAAGTTCTATTGATTACCAAGTTATAAATAAAATTTATACAATCTTCTTCGCTAACATTTTCTATTTCGGCCTTACAAACATCGGTAACTTTTATAAATAAAGTTTTGCCAAGTTGTTCAAGATGCTTCTTCGGATAAGCGTTTTCCAAATAAAATTTCTCCCACTCTTTTAATGTTTTTGGGGCGCATTTTCTTATCAACTCCGCAACCGGGCCGACCTTACTTTTCTTGGTTAGTCCCCACCTCATGTTCGCTTGGTTTAAAATCCATTCTTTTGCCATATTTTTATTGTATTAAATTTAAAAATTTTAATTTGTATTTATAATCAAGTTTATCATCAACATCTACAAGACCAGCTTTTATTAAATGGGCGTTAATAAAAGTTTTATTTTGCAGATATAAATAACAAAGCAAATTATTTTCGCTATCGTATTTTGAATTATCGAACTTAATAAAAACTCTCTGGTTTTTTAATTTTGTTTGTAAAAATTCCATTGCTTTATCAAGCATCTCTTTTTTTGTTCTGACGCCAATTAGTTTAATCATTAAATCGTTGTTTAATAAAACCTTTTCCGGATTTATGATTTGTTTTACAGAATACAAATCTACTCTTTCGCTCTCAGTAGAATCAATTTTTGAACCAAATTTCAATTTTTTGGGGTCAATTTTTCTGCTAAATTTTATTGAATCCTTAAAAATATATGGCAATTTAGAAATTTTGTCTTTAAAATCTACTGATTTATTTTTTTGCTCTATAACCTCAAATGCCGCACCTTTAAACAAATCGTCTTTATCGGCTCCAATTTTTTCTTTTATTATCGGTAAGAATTTCTTATTTATTTCATAACCAACGGAGTTGCGGTCTAAATTTTTCGCCGCAAGAGTAGTTGTTCCACTACCTAAAAAAGGATCTAAAATCGTGTCGCTAACAAAACTAAACATTTTTATAAGCCGTTTTGGTAATTCTTCTGGAAACATTGCTAAATGTTTATCTTGTTTTACGCCGTTAAAATTCCAATGTCCGGTAAAATACTGATTCCATTCCTCTTTGGACATTTTAGATTTTTCTTTAATCTCTCTTGAAACAAACGGAGTTTCTCCTGATTTTTTGAAAATCAAAATAAATTCATAATCAAGTTTGATTATTCCATTTCTCGGATATGGAAAACTGCCCATTATGGTCGCCCCTCCGGTGGTATTCATTGTTGTAGATTTCTGCCAAATAATTGCACCCATATAATCAAATCCTATGGTTTCGCAAAATTTTATTATTTCCGTCCTAATAGGAATGATTTTGTAGCGTCCGTAATAAACAGAACGAGCAAACTGGTCGCCGATATTTATACAAAGGCGGCAACCGTCATTTAAAACTCTAAAACATTCTTTCCAAGCTAAATTAAGATTGTTGATGTAATCTTCATAACTATCGTTAAAACCAATTTGATCTGAAGTGCCGTAATCTTTTAATTGCCAATATGGCGGCGAAGTAATAATAAGATGAACGGACTTATCTTGTAGTTCCGCCATATTCCTGGAATCGCCAATTATGATTTTATGATTGGTTTTCATAATTACTTACTTCATTAAATCGTCTATGCCGACACCCAAAGCATCGGCGATTTGTTTTAATGTTTCCACTCTTGGATTATAAGTTGCCCCAGATTCAATCTTAATAATCGTGTTATAGGTGATATCCGCCAGTTTTGAGAGCTTATCCTGCGTAATGCCCTTTTTCTTACGGTATTTCTTTATATTTTCAGCTATTATGCTTTTATTATTTGCCATAGGTAGTAATTATTTACTATTATTTATTGAAATAGTATAATGTAAGTAGTTATCAACCTCTATGTATATTATATCAAAACAAAATAAAAGCGTAAATCAAAATGGGAGTTCCTTGTCGTTGCCCGCGCACGGGAGGGTTGGGGCAAGGGCAACACCTTTTCTTGCTGCGTTTTTCGCAAAGCGAAAAACGAAATTCGGCGGCGGAAAAGCGAGGGCGGGCAAAAATTCCTTCCCCCCGACCCCTTTCCTTTTTGCCCGCCCGAGCGAAATTTCAGAAATCAGCGTCCGGATTTTCGCGGAAAA